>JGI24891J29808_1000075_pt1 | contig 131548 bp, 96 predicted proteins | sample FreactcultuFSWF8_FD_29808 | JGI IMG/M metagenome (IMG submission 29808) | reverse complement strand
GCCACCGTGCCCGCTTCCGATCGATCCACGTAGGTTTCCCTCCTCATCGCTGGCCTCGTGTTGCCCGCTGGCTGACACGCATCACAGATCATCAAGGTCGTCGAGGTCGAGAAGGCCGAGGATATCCGCCGCCCCTACATCAAGCAGCTCCTCACCAAGAACCTCAAGTTCCCCCTTCCTCACCGTATCCCCAAGACCGCCGGCAAGAAGGTCTTCGCCGCTCACCGCCCCGCCACCTTCTTCTAAGCGTCTCGTCCCACACATTGCTTGCGTACTGCTGGTTGGGATGGCGTGAGAAAGGACTCGGAGGGCTTCATTCGACCGTGGGAAAGAATAATCCCCTACTCGCAAAGAGTAGATGTTCTACGGCTCAGAAAGAAGAATCAAAAAATCTTTTTTTCCGCAAGTCTTTTACGACTAATTTCATGACCTTCCATTCTAACTCTGCAGTCCCCATTCTCCCCTCTCTTTTATCCCTTTTCCCCCTTCCTTGTGCCAGTGATGATCCCGCTGTACTTTTCCGTACACACCCCAGCGATGCAGCTCGTAGGAGTTGCCCGAGCTACTTGCTTTTCAACGCAAGAAGCTCGGAACGGAGCGTTGGTAGATTGAACGTCTGCACTGGAGAAGATGGAGGTGCCTTACGTCGCTTTTGTCTTTTTCGGTCAGCAGGGGAACGAAGAGATTTGGCCTAGACTTTCGTGGGTCCACGTCTAAGAGAACCCCCTAACATCACGTTGTTAAGGTGACATACTTTTAAGAAATTCAAATTTTATGCTTCAAATTACTCCTCTTGTGCTTGTTGGCCTTTGTCTGTGTTTCTTGGTGCTTGTGAGCTTTGCATGTGTTTGATGATACATGTGTTTTTCTTCATCAAGTGTTAGGCCTGCGATACAAAACTCAACAGTCACTCGGTTTGATCGTTGTTCTGTTCTAGTACATTGATCACAAGCGCATCCTTGAATCATTGCACATTCGTGTCCGCAAGATGCTTTATTGCAAGACAGCTATCTCGCACAATCTATATTCTACTCTACTCATCAGGATTCAGATCCTGGTCCTCTCCAAACTCCACAACAACCCACTGACAGAACTTTTCAAAGTCCTTTGCCCACTGCTGCATCCTCATAGCCCTCTCGCCTTTGCCATATGCACCTTCCTTCAACTCTTGAGACCATTGCTGTGCACTCATGTCCTCGAAGGAAGCCCATCTGACACTGTTTTCCGCCAAAGAAGCCAGACCTTCTAGACCCAGGTTCTCCCATCCTTGCAGTGCTTGCCAGAAATCGTGGGTCATGCCACTATGTCCGTGACCTAGGATGGCTGGATCGTCGTTACAGAGGGAAACGGGTACGCCTCTTGCGAGCAGAGCTGGCAGAGGATGTGACATGATACTGCCGGTGAGACGAAGGACTTCGTTACTGATAGGACAGCTCTCGATGAGGATTTTCTTCTCCTTGACCATGTCGCACAGAAGAGGATGTTTGTAGAGCGAGAAGGCGTGACCGATGCGTCGGGTACCTAGTAAAATCGCATCGAACAGGTTTTCATCCGTCTCATCGCCATCACCTAGGGTCTCGCCAGCGTGGAAGAAGAAAGGAATATCGACTTCGTTCTGCGCGCATGCTTTCTTGAACCAGAAGAGTTCTGGTGTCAGATCTGCCAATGAGCGACCTAGATCTTCTTGACCCACGAGATCGAATCCACAGATCAGTTCTGGATAGAGGATCTTCATGTCAATGCATTCTTGCATGCTCTCGATGATTTTGCGGGAATCGAAGCTGCGAAGAGTTGTGTAGATTAATCTCGCACCCCAGAAGCCTTTGCCTAGAGCTTTGAAGTTCTCGATTTCTTCATCGAGAATGTCGATCATGAGTTCGTTGTCCTTTTCCGGTTCTTCTGAGCCTTCCTTGTAGAAGGGGTCGAGGAATGTGCTGCGAACATCGACGTATTGGACACCGTCTTCAATCAAGTCCTCAAACATGCGACGGAGGAAAGTGCGGAAGGTGGGTTCGTAGTGCAGTAGACTGGAGATGATGCCGAAACACGATTGGAACTTGCGCCAGATGTCGTTGGGACCGTGCATGTGCTGGATAGATTCGTCCAGAGTGATGGTGATGCGCTCTCTGACCCACTTTTCGAAGCCTTTGCGGCCACCGCGTGGGAAGGCATCAGCAGCGGTGTCAATTGGGATCCATTGGTCAACAGCATAAGACTTCTCCCAGATCGAAGAGCTTTCAGAAGAGCGGTTCTTAAGCCATTTGAAGAGGAAAGGGGCGGAAGACTGAGCATCTTCAGAGTCGAGAGGCTGGTCAGCCTTGATGTGAATACCCTTGGTGTTGAAAGCTTCTTCGATGAGCCAATCCATGTCGACCATTGCTTCGAGATGACAATGCAGAAGAGTACCCTTTGGCATCTTCTTGACAATCTTCCAGAGTTTTGACTGTTCGATCTTGGGACGCGCCAGCGTGAACATCATTCCAGGGTAGATATCCTTTGAGTCTGAGGCCAGGCTGTCCTCATAGTCCTTGGTCCAGAGTGTTTGTTGTTCCTCGAATCTGATGGCAGAAACAATAGCACAAGCCTCGCGAGCCATTGGTGACAGGGTCTCCCGGAAGGCATGGTCTTGAAGAAGTCAGTGATGTCTATATCTCTGCTATGATAGTCCTCGACTGACCACTTCGCTGCTTCTTCTCTTGATCGATCAGAGCATCACGGCCCTGGAGATACTTTTGAAGAAATGGCTCTTCAAAAGACGGGACGCCTCTTTCTTTTAGCCATTGAGCATCGGCACCGTCCTGGATGCTGAGCTGATCCATACTTTATGAAGCACAACCACCTATCACAGGCCAAACGAATACACAGATACAAATCAAGACAACAGTTGCCTACAATGCTTGCGACTGGTACGAGGTGGATATGTTGCACGAATGGTATATTGCTTCGCGGATGATCGAGAGAGAAATATGGAAGGACTTCAGGCACGCCATTGGCTAGACGATGTGTGCACGGACGACAACGATCCAGTCAGGCAGCGATCGACAAGCCAAATGACGGTGGGCCCCTCGGTGATAACGGAGTCGATTGTGACATGCGGAGAGTCACCAACTCTAACGCGAATGGTTTGAACAGTCAGGTGGACACCACAAATCAAGCGGCGACAAAGACATGCCTGTCTGTCTTCCTTTTCTTTGAATCGTGTGAGAGTGAGCGGCCAACCCAGCACGAAACGGTAGCCAGGTGACGCATAACACCTTCTGTCTTCATGCACCCCGCGAGTTGTCGTTCGTGTACCGTAACATGAATATACGTCAACTGCAGTCGACATATCACCGCTTGAGGAGCATGCTTGGATGAGCGCGACTTTTTGTTTTTTGTTTGCACTTTAGCACCTCCGCCACCATGGCTTCGTGGATGCCAGCCTACTTCCAGAAGCGCCTGCTTCGTGCTGCCTTATCACGTATTGCATTGCTGGACGTAGACTCTTTAGATCTCGACTCTTTGGGCGTTAAGATCGGCAGGACCAGCACTGTTGAGCTCAAGAACGTCGGTCTTCATGTCGAAGTATACACTCTGCTGTTCTTTCCTTTCGAAGGCTGGCTAACATAACCCAGGAACTCACGGCCTTGTTACAGCTCCCACCGAACCTTCGCCTCCTGGTCGCTCGTGTGCTGTCGCTGCGCCTGACCATTCCCGCCAACTTCTTCCAGCAAAGCATCATCGCTGAGGTAGATGGAATCGATGTACAGGTCGCCGCCGATGTGCCTGCCGAGCCTCGCGACAATGCCGACGACTCGAAGACCCCCGAGCATCGCAAGACGAACAGACGAATACACTCTCCCTCGCCTCCTTTTCACGATACCAGTGGCCTTCCCTCAACACAGCGTCTGGCGCGGTCCATCTTGTTGGAAGAACCGCTAGAAGAGAAGCAAGAGTTGGAGGCTCGCTACATGGCCAAGTCGTCTTTGAGTGACACAAGCGACGACTTGGGTACTGGTACAAGCTTGGGTCTGCCTGCTATGGTCGCTAGCTTTCTACAAGGAATCGTGGATCGTGTCCAGGTAAGGATAAAAGATGTCAACTTCAGGCTGTCATACCAGGACTCCACCCCTGATACAACTCCTACCATCATCATTGCACACGTCGCAAGCATTGATGTCCGCGCTGCGGCTGCTTATGTCGATGCTGATGGTGGAAACACAACTGCGCCCACGGCAAAGCGAAGACAGATCAACCTGCAAGGACTTGGTGTTCACTTGCTGCATGAAGAACAAGTCTCCCGTACACGCACCTCGGTAGCCGATCTGTTCGCTTCCTACGCAACGGAAACTTCACGTGGAAGAGAAGAGCAGACGAAAGACACAGCTATGGAGCACGAAGCCGCTCTGGCAGAGTCTGGCGTTTTACCACACATTCAGTTTCCAGCTCATGCATATCTGTCGGACTCCGATCAGGAGAGTTTGCCTGACGAGATGCTTCAAAGCACTGCTTCTTTTGATATACGTCCCGGTGAAGACAACATCTCCTGGGCATCCAGACGTAGCCAGAGCTCGTCTGGTCATGATCAGATTTGGTCTTCGTTCGCACCTGAACATGATCCGACAGCATCAGACATACTCCAAGATCTGTCATCATCTGTCTTTCTGAGTACGATTGACGCTAGAGGATCGCCTAGCACAATGTCACAATCTCCAGGTGGACAATCTTTCATCAGTGCGCAGGGCCCACAGACCGCCTCGAGTTCAAGATTTTTGCATCCGGAAATTCAGTCTACGGGAAGCATTCGTGGTGCCAGACATGTTGGAGACGACAACATTATTGACAGCCCGCCAGCTTTGTCTCCCGAAGAACCAGAGGCCGAGACCGATCTAGCGGAGTCTGTGGTTTACAGCCACGCTGAGGCTGAGAGCATGTACATGAGCGCTGTAGGTCAGGAGCCAGGATCTCCAGATCTGAAGATGCTCCCAGGTGGATGGAACTCTGTACTAGACGACGACGAAGATCTGGACCCGCCGTTTTTGTCGCAGCACTTGACCGAACAACCTGGCTATGAGTCTGAGGATAGAGCTCCTACACCCAGATTGCAGAGCTATTCACCTGTCTCTGAACGACAAGCTGGAGTTGAGCCACAAGAAGGAAAAGCCACATCGCTGAACTACGTTTCAAAAGAGATTTTGATTCTACGTGATCTCGATATTGGTATTCGACAAACCTCCGGAGCTAGTACACGTATGCCAGACGCTGGAGATGTAAATTCCCAGAGTTTGATGGCTACTTCCGCCTTTCATCAGGCTCCAGGTGCATTCTCAATTTACGCTGAAGGAGGTCGCTCTTCCCTGCGTTTCAACGCACCTGCTAGATCTGACCAAACATCTGATGGTCTTGAAGAGGACGACATTATTGATACAACTATTGAAGTTGCTGCCAGTCCGATCATGTTGCAACTAGATGCCGACACAATCCGTTCGTTCATTGCACTGATGGATGTCGCGAAAGGACCAGCTGCGACACGGCGGACTACCGAATCTCGTCCGGCTCCCGACCAGAGACTACCAAGTCTTCAGTTGCAGATCGAACAGTTCCGTGTCGCTCTTCTTGAAGATTTACCTGAAAAATCGGTCGAACTTGCTGATCTGTCTTCGTGGCGACCGAGTCCACCTTCCGATCACGAGAAGAAAGCGTTGTTGAAGCTCGAACTACAACGCGTCGATCTTGAAGTCAGTGGTCATTTCTCACCTGCAGACATAAATTTGCATATCGGAAACTTCACGTTCACTGCCGGTACCAACGATGTTATCTCTTTTGACCTGTCTGGAAGGCAAACAGATCAAAAAACTCCCCAACGTGTGGTCTCAATTGCTACCCACACAAACACAACGCTACAAGGGCAAGTCGAAAGGAGGATAGACGCCCGGATACTGCCTATTCGTGTTGATCTTGATCTGATGAAGTTCGATGAAGATTTCGATGCTTTGGGCGGATTGACTGGTGTTGTTGAGATGAGCTCATCACTGCTGTCAAGTGGCGTCTTTGCCAACAAGTCAGAAAGCCCAGGCCCGCCGCGTAGGGGTGTCCGATTTCAGGAGCCAGCGATCGAAGAAAGCATTTCTTCACAAACAAAGCTCAGTGCAAACCTGAAGGGGCTCGATGTGAGATTGGCATCTCGATCTTGCTCTCTGGAACTACGAGCATCGACAATCCACGTCCTCCCCCGACAAGATCGTGTGTTCGTCAGTGTTGACAGGATGTCTGTCACGATGCCCGTGGTGAACACTTCATCCGAATACTCAGACTTCGATATCGTTATTGAGAAGTTGAGTATGATCTACTTATTCTCGCCAAAAGAACAAGACCTTGCTCGATTGTTATCGCTTGTCACCCCCACCAAGAACAAGTACGAGAACGATGATGATATTATGATCCACACCCTTCTTAGACAGAGGAGGAAAGGGTCGGTATTGAACGTGCAAGTCGCAAAGTTTCAGACGCACATCAACGCATGGGAATTTGTACCCTATCTCCAGTCTCTTGTTGAAGAGCTATCTAAGCTGTCAGCCGTCACCAAGTACTTGCCAGAAGATGACACTCCTGGGGTACTTTTACTGGTTCGGGTCGACCACACAAGACTCCAAGTGCCCGTCAACGAGCAATTTGGGCCCATGGACGTTTCTTTCAAGAACATCCAGATAGCTCAGGTAGGACTGCCGGCTCTCTATGCGCTCTCCATCGGCAGTATGAATGCAGGTCCAGCTGGCAGACACGACATAATTCACGAGGTGCTCTCTGGGGCTTGCACAGAAGAATATCCTATGCTCATGGCACGCATGGTAGGAGACGAAGCGGAACCTGTCGTGAAGGCCAAGTTGTTCAACATCTGTGTCGAGTATGACATCCCTACTCTCCTGTCTCTAACCAACACAGCGACAGCCTCAGAGGTAGAGCATAAAGTACACGACCTTGCGACCTCTGTTCTTGACCCCTCGGCTTTTGGGCTTCCGAACAAGTCACATCCGGGTGTTGATTCAGTCAAGTCTTCGAGCAGCTCCAGCAAAACGCTTGATATTGATGTTCTGCTCCACGACTGCGCCCTTGGTCTACAACCCAGAGACTTGGAATCGAAAGCCGTCTTACTACTTACGAACACAAAGTTTACCACTTCAGTCCCACCAACCGAATCATTCGAGGCTACATTGAACATGCGAACAGCAGCACTCTATATTGTAGACCAGACTACTGCTTCACCTCCTGACAATACAGTTTCCCCCGGTATATCTTCTCAGCCAAACCACTCTCTTCGTCTGCAAAGCTATCTCTTGCAAAAAGGCTATGTTACTGTCGCTACTATTGGATCCGCACAAGCGACCGTATGCATCACGGAAGACAAGTCCAATTCCGAGAAGTTTATCGATGTTGAGTTGCGCGATGAATTCTTCTTATTGGAGACCTGTGCCGACTCTACACAGACCCTAATTGCAGTACTCAATGGCCTATCACCACCAGCAATCGCGAACGATGATCCAAAATTCCGCACTCAGCTCGATCCCGGGCTTATGACACTCGATGACATGGTCAACTCCTTCTCGGGCGAGGCTTTTGTCAAACCCGGCCCTGCGCCCTCTGCTCTGTTCGATGCCGAGACGGACTTCCCATCACCTGATGAAGAAGATCTCATGATCGGATCGGACATCGACGAGGAAGGAGCCATGGCTTTTGAAGACGAAGATTTCTACGGCGAAGGAGGTCTCCAGTCTGACACTGTCGAGAGTCTTCTGGAGCAGGATCCATTCGAGATCACAAGCTCGCCGCAATTCAGCGATGATGCTTTGTTGCGCAGCCTGAGAAAAGAGCTCGGCACTTCAGACCTGACGACTCCTGCAGTGATCAGACCATTCTACCAGGATGATCGACAACTCGACAAGATCTATGGGGGCTCGAGAGCGCTAGGAGAAGCTCACGAGCAGCAGAAACAGTTCCCAATCCAGGTACGGGTACGAGGCGTTAACATCATCTGGAACCTGTACGATGGCTATGACTGGCGACGAACCCGCGAAACTATCACGCAGGCAGTCGAGGAAGTGGAGTTGAAGCTGGAAGAACGCAAGTCGAGCCGACGCAGGTCTAACACCTTTGAGGAAGAAACAGAGACAGTGATCGGCGACTGCTTGTTCAACTCCATTTACATTGGCGTACCTTCAGCACGTGAACCTTCAGACCTTCGCCATTCGATCAGCAATCTGATAAACCAGGGTAATGAAGTCGCGAGTGAGACAGAGAGCTATGCCACGACTGGCATCTCAAGACCGAGTCAAGCTGACATTAACCGCCAAAAGAAACTTCGAAAGAAGCGACTTCGACTCCAGCGTGGTGCGTCCAACAAGCTTGGATTCGAACTCAGAGGTCTCGCTCTCGATTTTCTGGTGCACCCCCCTGGTAGTGGTGAGGTGCAAAGCTCTGTCGATATCAGGGTGACAAATTTCGAGATTTTTGACCACGTACCGACCTCTACTTGGAAGAAATTCCTGACGCTCCACAACGACAAGAAGAACATGCGCGAGATGATGAAGCCCATGATTCATCTAGAGCTCCTGAACGTTCGACCAGTGCCAGAATTAGTAGCCACGGAGATGACCATTCGTGTAAGTAACGATACACTCGTAGACCGTTCTTTCGACTAACACCTTTTAGGCTTCCGTTCTCCCACTACGCTTGCATGTCGACCAAGACGCATTGGAGTTTATGACCCGCTTCTTCGACTTCAAAGACGACTCTTCCAAGGCTACCGATGCAAATGCCGAGCCTCCATTCATACAACGGTTGGAAGTCAATACTGTCAACTTGTGTCTTGACTACAAGCCAAAGAAGGTCGACTATGTCGGTCTACGAAGCGGCCGTATGTCTGAATTCAAGAACTTTGTGACTCTTGAGAAAGCCAACATCAAGCTCAAGCACGCGATAATCTACGGTCTAAAAGGATTTGACACACTACATGACACCTTGAGCGACATATGGACACCCGACGTCATACACAACCAGCTTCGCGGTGTCCTTGCTGGTATTGGAATGACAAGACCTCTTGTCGAACTTGGCATAGGCATCCGTGACATTGTCGCTGTCCCTGTCGCCGAGATCAGGAAGGATGGCTTCAAGGTTCGCAGTGTTCAGAAAGGCGCTTTTAAAGCACTGAGTACGACCTCATCCGGGTTCGCGCGTCTAGTTGCAAAGGTTGCGATCGGCACGGGGACCAGACTGCAAGAAGTCGAAGACATGCTGTCCCCGGCTCAGCGCACACTTAGTAATCAGAGCCAGCAGGATGTTGAGGGAGAATACGAGGAGTCCCAACAACGCCAGGTCAGCAACTATGCAGATCAGCCCCTGGGCGTGATCCAAGGCCTGCGTTCCGCGCGTCTTTATCTCGAGCGAGACCTGACAACGGCACGCGATGCTATTATCGCTGTTCAGGGAGACTTCCTGGCCAGCGGGACCGCCGCAGGGGCAGCCCGGGCGGTGGCTCGACATGCGCCAACCATATTGCTCCAACCCGTCATTGGCGTCAGCCGCGCGGTGGGTCAAACCTTCAAAGGTGTCGGCAACCAAGTCGACCGCGAGTATATCAAGAAGTCGGAAGATGTAAGTTTTGAGCCTCTTTAAACAATTCGCAATCATGAAGCTTCCAAGCTAACGTATTCCCACAAATAGAAATACAAACATCATTGAGAGCCGGCCGTTAGCTACAAGGGGAGATCACGACGATATAATATCAGCTTTCCATATGCAGCTCTTCGTGACGATATACAACGGAAATACAAGGAGAAGGGGAGGGAGAAACCGGGGAGGGCGTTTGGTGATTCATTATACAGATCGGTGACTCGTATTCGCACAGCGCTGGCGTCTTTTGACTTTCACTGTCCGTAAACAGATATCTACCGTCAATTCGCGAGAGTCTGATTGGACTTCTTGCTCTCAGCTGATTTTCCACGTGCTTGTTTGCAGCGTGAGTATAGACGGCAGAAAAATACGGACGGTTGTAGGGCACATATCGAGGCTCGGGCTCCCGAGATTTCCTTCTCGATCGTCCTTTCGTCTGTAGCAACTTGTAGCGCGTTTCAACTGAGCCCCCCATCCTCTCCACAACGTGGTCTGACAGGTGAATTCGGAGATGGTCTCTCAGATCAATTGCTTGCTTCGACTTCATTGCCGAGTCCTAGCGAGTGACCGGCAGAAAAAAACCAAATTTCTGCCTGGACTATTATGCTTATTACGATTTGTGGTGGAGTCAAGTCAGGGCATCTAAGATGAAAGGATATATCACCAACAAGATCAATAATCGGTCATGTCCGAGAGAGTGTTTCTATTGTAGGAGCTCGTGAGGTCCAGCAGCTGAGCATCAAATCCAAACCATGGATCTCGAGAGCAGCGAGACATTGTCGTTATGGCGCGTCGAACGTCTTTGCCGGCTGCTGCCCTTTCCGACGATATGGCTTTCGGCAAATATACTTGTTAGGGTTTACTGTTGCCAGCCGGCGCACATGGTGAGTATCCCGACCTGTTACCTTCAAAGCCCGAAACATAAAAGACATCATGCAGACGGGCATCATCGTGTTCTCCGAATATGACCGAGGTGTTTGCAGGAGGCGGTGGGCGAGAAGCCGTCTAAGGTCGATAAGCGGCGAGACACAAAGCAAAAAATCACGATTGCCAACGTGCTGGTGGATGTGCTCTCTTCGATAAACCCCATCCATCCAGCGCCCTGCTAAAAATAGACAAGAGAAATAAACTTGAGATTTTGACTTCAGTCAGAGCCATGACACGTTCGACCTTTGGCTTTTGCACCAAAATGCGCCTTTTGCTGGCCGGACTACCCCTCACCGCGAACTCACACGGCACCACCACGCAAAGGAGGAACCTGAGGTTTCAATCTTGCTTTCGAACTGGAAACGCCATGGGAAATAAGAGGACCGGGAATTGGGCGTGTACTCAAGTAGAATTTATCCCTGACAATTCCTCTTTCTGGACAACTGAGCCGATGGAAAGTCCAGAGCATGACGGCCTGCTTGAGAGGCAGAAAGACAGTGGAAGTATGCCCACCGGAACCGAGCGAAATCAAAGCACAATAGCGGGTGGACTTGCTATATAAAGAAAGCGACTTTGTCGATGAAGTGACTCATGACGACTGAAGCGATGACTAAACAGCCCAAAAGACCAGAGCGCGATTCGCGAAAGGCAGAAAAAAAAAGAAGGGTCCTTTTTGGACCTGCCTTCTTCGACCACAGACATCATGCCGTCCGCGCCGGGACCGCCGCCAAAGAAAGATTTGCGGGGAATACGCGAGGAAGAACTAACCGATGCGTGTTTCGATATTGCAGCTGCCCGAAGATGCGGCGCGGTGCATGCGTGAGGAAGGATTCAAACCGAGGTGTTCGGCGTAAACTGTTGAACATTATGCTAAAGGAGCAATATCTTTAGGCAGGATCCACGCAGGTTGCCAAAGCCAATCGCATCTGTGTGGACGTTTGGTTTCGAAGTTTGAACTCAGAAAGTGCCAATGCTTCCGCCAAGGGGAGAACACATGGACGGCGCCGAGGCCGAGAAAAGATAGGTGCACCTTCTTTTAGCTGGCTATGCGCTCATGCATTTGATCCAGCTTTCTTGAAGCCAGGGAAAAGATCGAGGGCTGAGATTGTAGTGACAAACCGGTCTGTCGGCCGAAACGACCTACAATTGGTCCTTGACTCGATATCTGGATCCGCTGGCGAGATTTGATTGTTCTGCTCTATTTCCATGCCCCTGACTATTAGCTATGCTGCCAAAATTGGAACAGACACTCGTCTCGCGGACAGCGTGTAGATACGAGGTGGCCAGATCAACTGCTAAACATCCTGAGGTCTGAGTGATACCCATGCCGTTGGTAAAGGAAGTTGCACTTTTATAAAATCTGATCTCAAGAGGCCAAGAGCTCTCAAGGAAATGCACGTTCCTGCAACGTTGAAAGATCAGGGATCTGAGATAGGGCACGGATGAGTGCACTGGGTAGCTGCCTGCTGGTCACAGTAAATGGTGCGATGGATACAGACGATTTCTGCATGTTGCACGTTGAACTTGGAGACCGTTTCTTTGCTTGAAAAGCATGGACTTCTCTCGCTGCGCGCGGGCCGCCGACGCCATCAGAGCCCTTTCTCGAGACCAGACAACCTCTTCTACCGACCGTGAGTGACAGCTCACCTACAAGGTTAAAGACATGCTTCCACGAATAGATAGAGCCGCAAGCCCACGACTGGAAAGTGTCAGACTCTATGTCGTTTATGCGCCGTAACACAAAGTCTGTCGGGCTGCCGGCTGATGTTCTGCGTGAAAGACGGCGACGTTCAGCAAAATGGCCGGTGGGAGGGATGCAACTGTAGATCTTGCGGCATCTCGGTCCGTCCAGGACACTCGAAGGATCTCGGTTTGCAGAAAAACATTACTGTATGCAGGTCAGAGCGCTCGACGAGAGAACGCTACGGTGCCATGCGAATTGATTGTCTACGGCAAGCAGCATTCTACTAAAGCAGAGGGCATCTGCATGACACCTCAAAAATTGAAGGGCTATCGATAGCGTCACATTCTTCTGGATCTGATATGACAGCAGGATGCAGGGCCTGATCGTAGCCATATTACTGCACTGCTAGCGCAGCCGGTGCGTGCCAGAGTAATCGCAGGGACAGCGAGCCATTGTCATCGAAATCATGACAAACAAGAAATGATGGGCGTCGGATGGCGGAGAATTCAAGACCCCGCCACGTGAGCTCCTTCACGCTTCAGCATCGAAAGAGAGAGGCTGGAGCTCAGGGAAAGATCGATGGCACTACGGCGTAGGGCGCAACGGCAGCGCAGGCTTCGGCGGAACCAATTGAAGTGTGAAGAAAACACTGTCGCGCGAATAATTGGAGAGTTTCTGGGACAGGTCGACTGTGAATCTAGTCAACGCCCATAAACTCCAAAGTGGCAACGTCCAACGATTGGCGGAGAGTGACTTGTCTCGCTGCTAAAAATAAACACAAGCGAAGAATATCTACCGTTCTTTCACTCTCTCGGATGGAGCCTAGGGCAGCACGTGTGATCAGCAAATCATGGTTCGCCCGGCCTAAGAGAATACCAGACACATGAAGAGCCAAAGGCGGTGACTTGGCTGGACGCCGCTCAACCTACGCGACCGAGAGGCAGGAGATAGGCAAGCCCCCTCTCGACGTTGCACAGCGAGGTGATGGAATGGACGACCAGCTCGGTGAGCCCGGGCGGAAGGGTGTGCCTGTCAGCGGGCGTTGGAACACCAGACTGGACTGTGCTGGACGTGAAAACAAAAAGATCTGGGATGCTTTTTGCCTCGAGTCTAAACTGGTTTGGTATGTACCATGCCCTGAACAAGCTCATCCTCCGGTTTGGGTAGCAGCTTGCGCAGGCCCTCCTCCTCCCCAGAAGAGCTATGTCATGCGACGTTTTGACCCGTTGGCAGGTCCCTCTCGGTAAAAATAGTACTCTTCGACGGGTTCCCGTCGAACACTATGTATACCGCCTTTGCGTTCTTGACCAGTTCGTCCTGAACCATCAAAGAAAAGCATTCGGGGTCCCACTTAATACCGGGCCCATTCACTCGCTTCCCTGCACATCATCAAGCACGCTCGCTGCCTAGTTGTTTCTTATCACTTTCCCACTTTCCGTATTCTGCCTTTTTGCAAACCTCACGCGTCTGCTGGCCCTTCTAGACTTTCCTTTCTCCCTTCCACTTATTCGCCGAACCTCCCACCGGTTTGGGATACCAATTGCTACCAAGGAGCCAGTCTCTTCACATTCCAGAATCGGTGCATACTCAATCGCACAATTGAAGCCTAAAGATCATCATGGCCGGTCAAGGCGCAGGTCCCTCTCGGCGCAGCCACACCAAGAGTAGAACAGGATGCAAGACGTGCAAGCGTAGACATATCAGATGTGATGAGACGTTCCCCCAATGGTGAGCAACTGATTTTCTGTAGCCCTCCGTGGTCAATTGCTAACCACCTTCGCAGTCGTAATTGCACAAAGCATCAGGTCCGTTGTGACTACATGGACCAACAACGACCCGAAGCAGAGGTACAGCCACCGCGAGATCAATTCCCTCTACCCTCATCGCCAGGTGTTGAGCACATGCTTGATGTTTGGCAACAGACAGGCAGCTTCCCCTACCCGGAGCTCCAAGTGTTCCCTCAGCCCAGGCCACAAAGCCATTCAAGGATCGAGCTGCGTCTCATTCAACATCTCTCATCCATCTCGAGGTCACTGCTCATGAACAGCACCAGCGACATGACAGTATGGACCTCAAAAGTGCCAAAGTGCGTGTTACCCCTCTTCACTGTGATCATCCACCCCTAATTAGCCCGTTTAGGTATCTCAGTGTAGCGACCTCGTATTCGTACGTCATGCACGCATTCTTGGCATTCTCTGCCAGCCATCTGGCATGGATCTCTCCCTCTCCAGACACACGCAAGATTCAGATCCAGCACGGCGGCATTGCTCTCCGTGGACTTCATGATGCTCTCAGCTCCTTCTCAAAGTCCAATGCGGACGCTATCTTGGCGACTTCTATCCTTCTTATGACTCAAGCAAACGACTGGCGCACATGGTCTTCTCTCGAGACTGGTATTCGTACTGTTGCAAGTGCTATGGCCGGATGGAAGCATGAATCGGTCTTCGCAGACTTGATTAACCTGAGCCCTTACAAGCCTTCAGAAGATCCGCGTCCACTCCCTAGCATGCAAGAGCGCCATAGCATACTCACCAACGTACTTGCTTCCCTCCAACGCCTACAGCCTCTCCTTGTCACCAACAGTCCCGAGGCATACTGGATCGAACAGCTCCTGGGTTACATCTCATTCCTTTTGGCCACTCAGCCTGCACACACGGCTGCTGAGCAGTTTGATCAATTGTATAGCCTACGGAAATGGGTTCTTTTCGTTCCTTGTCTGCTCCTTGAGAAGCCAATGGTTGATGGTCCTTCGACACTTGTGGTAGCCCACTTGTATGCCACTGCGCTCTCCCTGGAACCTTTGTTCCCTGCCCTCGGTGCCTCCTTCTGTGCCGCCATCAGCTTACCTCCCCTCGAAAGAATTATCCACATGACTGCCCCTATGCAAACAGACGGCCAATTCGGCCAGCATGCACTGGAAATCAGCTCCCTTATGCACTTCCCCCAACAAGCAGTCTCCGCCTACCGCGCCCGTCTGGCATGGACACAGCAACACCTGGAGCAGATTCAACTCCAACAGACGCCCCAACAATCTCCCTATGCGCCTGTCTTCAACCTTGACGGTGTGAACACGCCTTTCATGAACTTCGGAAATCTCAGCCCTGGCTTTGTTCCTTCATCCATCAGCCACGTTCGCGAGCAGAACCGCATGTCCTCGAGTTCATTGTCGGGCTCACCTTATCTTGGAGTTCCCACTCCGACACCTTCGTACGAGAGTGGATTTACCGACGGCACAAGCCATTGGGGCACTGCACATTCACCGGCTTTTCCACCAAACCAGTACACCACAGGCGACCAAGAGCATACATACGACTCATACGATTTTGAGCAACTAGAAACACCCCACGGGGGCTTTCGAGGCGGGTTCGTAGTTCCCCCGACCGTCTGGGCATGACCGACGCACCCCAAGGAGTAAAAACAAAAACTAAATTACGCTGCGCGATCCAGGACTCCCACTACCCGGCACGGCTACCACACACCGAGTTCCCAGGGCCATAGCCAAGGATGAGAGACAGCCTTGTCTCTAGACGTCTCGCCCTCTTCCTTTCGTTTCCCGCTCGCGTAGCGAGCGGTGTCTGCTTATACGCCTTTTTCAACACTTTTTTTTCTTTTCTCTAGTTCGACTTCGTTACTCCATTGCACCGCGAGCGCGCATGATACCCTCCAATTTCTCGATACCGACAGTCCCCCCAATCGACACGCAAGAACCACCACCACCACCATTATACCACCACAACAAAACAACTACAACTCTCGACTTCCTTTTTTTACTCGACACGAATCTCCTACCACTTTTGTTGGACGCGTCTCGACTTTTTCGAACGAAACATTATACCTCTTTTCCCGTTTTCTGTATGCATTGGCCGACCAAAAAGGAGTTTTGAAGCATTTGAGCATTTTATGTCTGGAAGATTTGACATGAGGCAAGAAACAATGTATGGGTGTATGTGTCCGTTTTCCTTCTTCGCAATCCTCGCCGCACATTTAGAAGGCCTCTCTTGTTCTTGCTCGCTTTCCAGAGCTTTTCAGTATACTACATATCTTCTGAGATGAAAAAACGGCAGTCACGAAGCTGACCATGAATCAAACCACAACGCTCCTTCCTACCATGATTGCACTTTTCCTGATCTAGTCATGCCGCTATTTAGCTCCACCATCAAGGTGTCTGACTCGTCGTCGTGGCCTTGCAGCATCTCCTCGGTTGCCGGCTTCTACCACAAGACGGTCTCGGGCTCCGAGGAAAGCGGCTGTCCCGGGTCGGGTGACCCTGACATGGTACATAAGCCAGCGTACCTGCACACGCGGCCAGACCAAGACCAAGACCAAAGTATCTCGCCGAAGCCATCAAAAGCCCACTGAGCAAGTATTCTACCACTAGTTTCGCTCCTACCCCAAGGCTATTACATAGATGACTCCACCGGCGTAAACACCGTAAGCTCCAGCAGGTTTTTGTTGCCATCGCATCCTTCCAAGCCCGGATGAACCGGCAACTCGACAACGCCATGAGAGGTTCCACAACATCATTGTCATTTCTGTCAAAAGCGGGAGTGGGCAACAGTGAAAAGAGGGCTTGAGGTAAATTGTAGATAAGCGAGTGAGCATATTTATAGCTCTCTGTTGACACGTGTGGTGTCCACAATACCTAATATCTACATCACCACGGAACAAGATCCCATGAGTTTTCGATTAAATGGCAGTCCTATGGTCTGAACTTAGGCAAGACCCAGAGCATGCTCATGCTAGAGATGCGACAGTGATTCTGTGATGCGATCCATGTTTCGAATTTAGAGTTCGACGATACGTGAATATGGAAGGCGCGTCCGAGATGTTGGCCGGGCCACCCGGACTCAATAGTTCTTCCACAACATCCGATTTCAGTGATCACCAATTTGTATTCACATCTCGCTATAAACATATCCATCCTGTCTGACACTCATGAGAACTACTTATCTTGCGCTATTCGTCTCAATTGGCTGTGTTGGTGGTTTGTGGTGAAAGTAAACATTTTTTCTGGTTCTGCTTCAATGCTCACAGACTGCCACCCTCAGCCACGACAAGGTGTGTGTAAAAATCAACGATGCCCTTGAGATTGGTGCAATCGTCCGCGAAGAAGGAACGCTAAGTACACTCCCAGTGGATGCGGCCTCGACGTGAAATCGTACATGTACAGAACGACATGTGTGACAGACCACAGCACTCAGAGAGCAATTATTAGCGGTCACATTCAAGCTGATTTGGGATTACGCGTAGCATGGCTCGGTACAACGTTCACCGAGTAAGAAGGTGTGAGTTTATGGTGTCCTTTGAGCATGTTTGATTATTCTATCGGGGTATATGAAAGTCTATCTATGTACAAGCATGTCATCCCAAAACGTCGAATGGTCGTGTGAGGAGCGAGTCGGGTGCGACGCCGACAGCCTCACCACAAGCCTCTTTCGATAATTGCCCGTCCAGGCGCTCCTTCCACAAATGGTTGTCGGTCGTCAGTCCGAGTGTCCTCGTCTATTGATTTTTTCCATGTATTGCCCGACACCCAGCCGTCTGGTTGAGGCAGGAGCGATTCGATGCAAGGAATGTCCGATTTGCAGCCTACGCCTGCATAGGACGCCAATGTAACACCAAAGTGCAGCAAACAGTGACATTCGTCCAAATATAGCCGAGATCTTAAGCGTAGCTGTCATGCGACCTAATCGTGGTAGGATCCAATTTTTTGCTCGAAACTTGTTCGACGATCCAAAGGCCAAGAGACAGGGTTACCCCTCGAAGATTTGTTTCAACGAAACACTATGGTGTGAATCGCTTAAGCAGAGAGCTTAGGGGCCCAGCGTCCGACGACCTCATCGAGGCGAGCCAGCATCTCGTCCTTTCTGGCCTGAGAGCACCAACTGCCCTCGATACCGGCACGGCAGATGCTAGTCCACTCGGCGACCGACAGGTTGAAGGCCTCGTGAACAGCGCAGTAGTTGTCGAGAATGTAGCCACCGAAGTAAGCCGGGTCGTCACTGTTGATGCTGAACTTGACGCCAGCATCCAAGAACTTGCGAATGGGAACTTCGCTGATCTCCTTGACGCAGCACAACACCTTGTTGCTGAGAGGGCACACAGAAAGCATGGTGCCATCCTTGGCGATCTTCTGGAGCAGAGCCTCGTCCTCGACCAGACGGATACCGTGGTCAATACGCTCGACCTTGAGGACATCCAGAGCATCAGAGATGAAGGTAGCAGGACCCTCCTCACCGGCGTGAGCAGTACGGCGGAGACCGAGCTCCTTCGCACCTGCGTAGATCTCCTCGAACAAAGCAGGAGGGAAAGGCTTCTCGCTAGAGTCAAGGCCAATACCGGTGACTGAGCCGTTCTTGAAACTGGCCTGAACATCGGCATCCTTGAACATGGACACACAGTTGGGGACGGGCAAGTGACGCAAGAAACAGCAGATCAGCTCGCTGGTAATACCGAACTCCTTCTCAGCACGAGCACGGGCGGCACTGAATCCAGCGAGAACGGTGTTGTAAGTAATACCGCGCTCGATGTGTGCTTGAGGGTCGAAGAAAACTTCAGCGTGGGCCAGACCATCTGCTGCGGCGTGACGGAAGTAGTCCATAGCCAAGTCCTCAAAATCAGACTCTGAGATCAAGACGGACATGCCGATGTAGTAATAGTGCAAGAAGTCATCCAGAGAAGTGAAGCGGCTGTAACGAGCCAGGAGAGTCTCAGGGGATTGGAAGGCATCGTCGTCCTGGGGCAGGGTGATGTTGTTGCGCTTGGCCAATGTGAACAGAACCTCAGGGGAGAGAGAGCCCTCCAGGTGCATGTGATGCTCGCACTTGGGGAGCTCCTGAAGGAAAGAGTGGAATGTGGATTTGCACATGTTGTCGTTGTTGTTGTCGATGATGATGATATGAGGAGAACGAGATTATGGTCGGATGAAATTGCGATTAGAGATACCGATGGCACGAGAATTAGGATCAAAGGATTGTAAAAAGTTTTGAAAGTCTTCTATTCGAGAGAGCAGTACGACCTTTTATTACTCGAGATCGATTCAATGGTTTGCACAGTAAGAGAAATCTCTACTAATTTTTTTCTCGCCTGTTGCGAAGCACGGCCGAGTAGGGTCTGGAGGTTCGAAAACGTTTCGGCCGGCTCCGACGACGCTGGCTACGATAGGACTCAACAAGATTCGACAACAAATGGCAGTCTGTCAAATGACACTCAGGGAACAGCGCCTCGCACTTGTACTCAGGATAGTTACGTTTGAAACCTGAGAATTCAGGGATGAGAGGGTCCTTGAATAATGAGGTCAACAACGGACTTGAACACGTGAGACTGTTGACTGTCGAAACGGCACAGAAGTGGAAGTGGATCTAAGCGGTCTGACTAGTGCCATGTCTAGGCAGTTGTTGGTCTACGACGAACGAACTCTACGAGCCGTTTGACGGGGAGTTCAGGGTTTTGGTGCAGCGGTGAGCTTGAAGGTTGAAGCTGTATGATGATGCCACCAGGGTCTGAAGAAACAGAGGGCTCTGGGGCTTGACCTTGTTGCTTCAGCAAGCGAGAAATAAGACACAGCCTCAATGGGAATACAGGGTGGGGGTGCCAGAGAGAACCCCTTTTTCTACGGCACGTGGACTGTAATTTGGTGGCCGATGGAAGACTGAAGGAACAACAAATGCTTCTCTTCCATGGTATCGAGATCATCTCGGATCGGATTTCCCCAGTCGCAGCGTTTCGGACACAGCTCTTGTCCGAAACATGCAAGTCGTGTCCGAATGCAAGACCGGCGGGCCGGCGGTGGTCTTCAAAATTTCCCGATACAAGCGAGACAGACACGTTCCGGAAGGCCCGATTCGCTCGGTTCACTCAGCCGTGCTCAACCGCATACTTCCGCTGTGCATCCGCAAGTTGTCTTGTACTTAGGGCTGTCGACTTGAAGGGAACTCTTTAACAGTTTCTACAGTTGGACATCCTTGAGGTTTCTGGCTTGATTAGTGACTAGAGTCCACAAAAGAGGTGCACCCCTGTTCGCAGTACAGTTATCCGGCGCGGACCAGAGCTTATCATCGAAAGATCATGCAGGCGACCTGCTTAACTGGGAGAATGCAGTTACGCATGTCATGGACCAATCTCTGAAATTTGCAGGAAGCGCATGTCCAAATCAATTATGGCGCGAGTAGAAAGAAACAGGAAATCTAGAACGCGCCAGAAGCTTTGCTGTAGCGGCCATAGCGTCGTGACATATGGCAAGGTTCAGATGATACAAATACCGAATCTCTGATTCTTCAGCACCATAGACCTCGATGTAAAGCTGACTCTGTTCCTGCGGTGAAGCCAGCGAGCAGTCGTTCCGAGTTGGGACTGGGAAGAGCAAGACACGTGTGGTTCTGGAACCATGGATGGGAAGGGTGCCATGTGCTCTACGAAGCACTGTTGCTCGCAGTTCGGCAAGAAAGCTTCTACGAAAGTGCCGTGACCAACGTTCGGTTGCGGGGCCCCCAGCCTTTGAGTTTAACAACTGGAATCTGGTCGTCGCTCCGCACTTTTACTTCTTCGGATGGTCGACCGATGGTGTGAACAAACAATGCTTTGCGTGGTGTCGTGGCCGTTGGAGGCACGGATGGATGGCGCTGTCACACACCCTCGGCTCACAGAAGCTAAAACTGGCCAAGTGAACAAGCGAGTCGAAGTTGCGGATGGCGCACGGGTGGAACTACCGACCGCCTACGAAGCAACCTCTCTCCTGTTGAGAAGTGGACTGCGCTTTTTAGATGAGGTGCAGAGGTAGCGGGATACAAGTGGTACGTTCCGATCCCAGACTATGACGCTGATCACGGCGGATAGATCCATAGCCTCCCAAAGAACGGCTGTGTGTACCGACGCAAGGTGCCGCACGAGGTCATCTCCACGGCGGTAGGGCTTTTTACGGTGACTCGTAAGACGGGACAGAGCCAAAACGCTGGGATATACCTTTTAGCGGCTGAACACTGTGGCTTCAAGGAAAGCCACTGCAGTCATACTGGACAGGCCGGAACGAGAGCGACTAGAAGTCAATGGTAACGGGACGAGGTGACGAATACAAGGCTGCAAGAAACGAGTGGACCGATCGGAAGAGAGCGAGGACGTAAAAGTGAAATGTAAGCTTACTGAGGTGGCAGAATTGCGACGATCATGTCGCTCGAGCATAGCAAGCCGTTGATTCGTGAAACAATGGATTATTCTCCTGAAAAGTTTACAGGCCCCGCCGGCAGTGTCGTGAGAAGTTCACGGCAAAGTGGTGCATCGTGATGGGGCGCTCTGCCCTTGTATTGGTCAGCTGTGCAAATAGGTAGGCAGGGTTTTTTTGTAGGCCCGAGTTGATCGGGTAGGCCACGGGAGGGCCAAGGTGACATTCGGCAACGCTAGGCAAATTCCAAGCGTGTTCTTTACCTATTGTCATGCCGTCGAGTCTTGGAAAGGCAAGCAATCTTATAGCGCCATGTCAGGAGGATTTGAGCAAGCTGACTCGACGCCAGGCCGTCGAAAAGGAGGCTGATCGACCTGCAATGCATGCAACACACACAGCTGCTTCTGCTGCAAGGGCACAGGGCAGTAAGGAGCAACGCTGCCTCTCTCTGCCCTTTTGGTGGTCGATTCAAGAATGTCATCACCCACGCCAAGTCTGCACTACGAGACGGGAAGCATGGTAGCGGCAGTTGTCAATGAGCAAACGGTACGAATCTAGGGTTTAGACTTTTGAGTGATTCTAGTGGTAGAAGCTGTGCCACCGTGCCGGTAAGACCAAAAGACGGTCTCTGACATGGACGCGAAAGACAGGGGCATGTAGGGAACAAGAGCGACGGCGGGAACAGTCGTCAAAGGCCGGGGACGGGTTGGTGGTATGGGACAGCAAGCAGGAGAGCGAGACAACAGTAGCCAGGCTATCCATGTGCACAAGTGCTGAAGCAGCCGAACGATGCAGGCAGAAGGAACTACAGCAAGGCGAGATTAGCCGCCGCTGTGCACGTTTGGCGGCGGCCGCATGGCCATGCGAAAGTGAGAGCGGGAGGGCCTGTGCTGAACCTGCCTCTGAATAATAATAATAATCTTTCGAGGTTCGTCGAGCAACCCAATTCTCATATTTATGCCTTGTTCGGCTGTCGCGCTGACGTCTTGAGTCTGTTTCTGCTGTGGCTTTTTCCTTTCGACGGCTTGTTGTGCATCTTTGGACGAAGCCTCCTTCTCTCCTCTTCACACATATTCCGCAGTTCGCTCCGCGTGTTGCGCACTTTCCTCCTCTCCGCCTTTCCCTGACACCTCTGCCTCTCTCAAAGCTTCCTCCCGCCTCGTCAATCGCGAAACTTGGGAGCAAATCGCGTCGTGTAATACGCCCTACCCTCGCCTCTTATCGAACCCTGCCGACTGGCGGTGTGTTCTGTAATAATCTAATCGCTGTTGGGACGTGATCGCGCCTTCTGTGCTGCGTTGTCTTAGAGTTGGGCTTCCTGCCACACGTCACTTCTTGGCCATTTCTCGAGTCTAGGATGAGATTGGCCTGTCTTTGACGTTTTACGCACTCTCAGAAAACACCTGACTTTTTCGTCACCGGCCAACGCGTCTGATGAACGACCAAAAACAACATCTCGCACCCGAGGCCGTCATGGCTAATGATGGTCGAAGACCGCTCAGCCAGCAACCCGATCACTATCCTCCACAACCTCAGTATGTTGGCAACGGAGCTTCACCAACTGTTTCTCACCACAATGGTCCGGTACAGCCTTCTCCGATGAGCTACGCCATGCCTGGTCCTCCTCACTCTGGCCCTCCCGGACCGTACCATCCTGCTGTAACGACTGGTCCACCTCCTCAGATGTCTATGCAGACGTCTCTTCCGCCAGCACCTTACCCTCCTGCTTACGCGATGCCACCGAATCCCAATCCTGCCGGACCTGGTGCTATGCCGGAGGGGATGATGATGCACGATCCTAACATGGGTGCACCCGGCATGTCGCCAAGACACCACTCCGCTGCTATGCTGTCTGCCCACAAGCGCGCATACCGTCAGCGCCGCAAGGATCCCAGTTGCGACGCGTGTCGCGAACGAAAAGTCAAAGTGGGTTTCCAGAGCTAGAGCACGTGGCACAGAGAGCTTAAGACTAACATGACGGCAGTGTGATGCTACCGACACGTCGAGCTGCACAGAGTGCTCAAGCAGGAGCGTCAAGTGCCAATTTACAAAAGAGACTAACCGACGCATGTCTTCAATGAAGTGAGACATTTGCATCCGGCAGATCGAGGTCAAGCTAACATGTGTCAGGCACGCCCAAGACCTCGAACGCCAGTTAGAAGAGACTAGACAGGAGAACCGACAGCTTCGCAACATGCTCAGCGATCAAGGCGGCGCAACTGCAGGTGCACCAATGCCACCCCCAGCAACAAGCGTGTCGGGGCCACCCGAAGTCACGCCTAGCAAGCAAAGAAATAACCGTCCCATTGTCATGAACAGCTTCGACAGTGTTAGGGCCAACCTTCGCAAGTTTAGCCAGGGCATCTTCAAGCCACCGCATCCGTACAGTCAGCCTACCGTGCAGGTCCTCTGCGCCGACTCGTCGACACCGCTGCCACCGAAGCAGCTGGTTGACAATTTCCTGCAGAACTACCACACCGTCCTACAGCCTCTATGTCCTTTCCTCCACTGGCCTACTTTCATCGACGAATGCGATCAGCTATACAGAAGAGGTACCTTCCAAGGACTGCGCCAGATCTGGAAGGCTCTCTTTTTTGCAGTCCTGGCATGTGGCTGCAGCATACAAGACGCGAGAGGATCAGCGCACCCAGATTCCGAGTGTATCAAGTTCGCCGAGATTGCTAAGTACTGTACAAAGTCAGTCGACGATGACATCTCGCCTGACCACGTGCGCACGTCGCTACTCCTCAGCATCTGCTTTTCAAACATGAATCGTAAGGCAGCCAGTTGGTTCTGGCTTGGATCGGGTGTCAGATTCGCTCAGTTATTGGGTCTGCACCGAGAGCACGGCCAGCTTCCCCAGTTCGAGGCTGAGATGCAAACCCGCCTTTGGTGGTCTGTCTACAATTGGGATAGAATCTTGTCTCTAGAGCTTGGCCAAGTGCCCATCATCGACGATGGCGATGTCGACGTGAGCGAGCCAACTCCAGTTGACGATGCGAGTATAGGACCCAATGGACTTGGCAGCCAAGGTGCACGCCCGAACTCGCTCATTGTCTTTGTTCCAGTCGTCCGCATCATCTACCCGCTCAAGAAGACACTCAAGTCACGCACCATAACCGCCTCGACCCTGAACGCCTACGACGAACATTTCCGCTCCATCATGGGTTCTTGGCCTGACCCGTACCCGATCCACTCGAACGCTCCTCTCGACCCCGTCTACTTTAGTGCTATATTCCTGCTCCAGATCGCCCGCTTCCACCTCTATCGCCATAACCTCGCCCCTCCCTGCCGCCCTCAGGAGCGCAAAGACGCCCTGTACCGTTGTCTTTCGGTTGCCAAAGATACGGCCGTCTATCTTCAACGCTCTATACAAACTTCTCCCGGCCCGCCTCGCTACTCTGGTCAGGCTCTGCGCCCTAGTCCGGAGTGGAACGCACGTATGGCTGACATCGCACCTTTCTTCGTTGTTTTCCACTTCTGGCGATGCACTCTGGTAGCAGCTCTATGTGGAGATTATGCGACTGCTATTACCTGCATCATGCCGCTGAGTGCAATTGGAACCCGAGTTATTGTCAACCCAGCCTGTGGACGCTACATATCATTTTTCCTAGATTGCCTTGTCGAACGTGTCCAGAGTGGCAGAGGCAGCCCGGAAATGCTCGAAGCGGACGAGGAAATGCTGGCATATGCCAGTGCTGATATGCAAGGCTCACACGAGACTTCTTGGGCCTGGACTGGTGGAGAAGTATTGCAGAGAACACTGGACCATACTACGACTGCTACCGAAGGAGCGACCAGCGCCTATGACCAGTCTATGGGAGAAGAGCCGGAATGGAATGGATGGAACCGCGTTATGGACGTTTTGACCCAACTGCAACAGGAGCAGCACCGTAGCATGCAGCACCAGGGCCCACCTCCTGCGCAGCCACATGCCCCTCAACAGCAGCAGCAACAACAGCAGCAGCAGCAGCAGCAGCAGCAGCCACCACAACAACCTCCACCGCCGCCTCAGTACGCAGCACAGCATATGCCGCCGCAATATGCTCAGCCCCATCAACAGGCGCCATCTGCGCCATATTTCCAACCACCAAGAGCGCCTACGCCGCACATGACCCCCGCACCGATCAATGCTGGACCGTCTAATACACCCACACCGGCAGGCACCAGCTCTCGCATCAGCATCAAAGATATTATCTAGAAGATTATGGACGCTCATGACACATACGCACTTCTCATTATCGTTTTTGTCATTTTTGTCTTTAAGCACATGCATAGCCCGAGGAGAAAGGTAGAACATCACATGGAAGAAGACCGGAATGGTTTGGCGGGAGTTTTTTGTTGTTTCAGCTTGATTTGATTGGCCTGCAGGTTAAAACGCATTGTTGCTCACTACTACGAAGATCACGGTTGTCGCTTTGAATGTCCATTTGTTTTCACGCTGTAAAGCCGTTTTGTGTTTTCGGCAATGATACGACGATCTTTGTTCAGCTCCATTTGTACGGCCGCAATAATGCACGTTGGGAGGCTAGGTTTCTAGATATGTATCGATGCCGGCATTTTGAGTTTCTTACTTGCGTGTTCCGATCTCAAAGAATGTAGATCCTGTTGTCGAGTCTCTGGAAATTAGTTTTCAGTGGAGGAACGAGTTACGAGATCTCGGATATACTCCAGTAAAAAACGACGACAACAACAATAAAGACAAACAAGGTTCACACCAATTGGAAGTTACTTTGATCGCATTATAGACTTTGTGACATGCCGCTACAAGCAGACCGCGTCCTGAACATCCTTTCCCAAAGAGCTCTTTCGGATATGTTGAGCGCAAGATTTTAGGAAGTAGCATAAATATCGGATAGAGAGTACAATGCGCTTGTTGCGTCTCTTGATCGCGGACTAAGATCTGATGCTCAAGAACCTGAATATAACGACATGGCGTATATGGTCATCATACCACACACTCTGTATGCATATAACAACTGTCGTGCTGGGATCTTGCATTAATATTACTCTAGCTGCAGATGCAAACAGTACTAGCTACGTGTCGTCGGAAGCGCGGTAGAGGCAGGTTCCGACAGAGGGCGGTCATCTACGGAAGATCCCGGATTTCTCTCCAGCACAACGCGAATCTTTCAATTTTCACCTTCCTTTTCGACTCACACATCTGAAGACCAAATGATCTGCGAAACGCCTTTTCCCAGCCATCTCTACCGTTGGCTTTCGATATCAATACTAGAGTTGCAAGAAGCCAGCTGAACTCTTCGCTGCCCTGGGCGATCACTAATCTTTATTCTATTGAAACCTCAGGGCTGGGTAGGGTACGAAAAGGCGTTGTCCCAATTGGGAGCTTCGCGACGAACTTCGACGGCATCTCCGAAGAACAACGACACATGATAGGCTTGGTCAACCATGCGTCAAAGAAAACTCAACACCATACAGACTTGCACTGTCAGGTAAGGAAGCAGCAGTATGAGTTCGAGTGTCAATCTCCTTGGCCAGCAACCACAGAACGAAGACAACTCATATGAAGCTGGCCGGAAGTTTACTGTTCGCGCCATTGCCATACTTGCTGTTGGATAGATGGTGACTGCGCTTCCTTCTCCACCACTTCCCTCTGCATACCCATCATCTCCTACCATATCTTCAACAGATCAGGGTTTGCAATCACCATACACCTATCGTGCTCCCTCCCCTCTCTCTGTTACACAGAATATATACAACAATGTCCTCTGCCTCGCTCAACCTCCTGTCTTCTCCAATCAAGAAGTTTCGAGCTGGATACCCTTTTTGGACTCTCGGGTTCACAAAGTTGTAATGGACTAGAACAACATCCGAAGGTCTTTGAGTACGACTGCATTCGTCATGTCTCAGGATTGCTTTTTGGTCGTAATTTACCATTCGGGACATCACTCCACAGCACACGCATTTCTGCGATTGACAGCATAGAGAAATACCAAACTAGATGTCAATCGATGCATGTCTCTCTTCTCTCCTATCACTGTGTGACTGCCATACTTCCTCATCCACTCCTCGAGAAACCCCCTGCCCTCCTCCACGTAGCAGCTCCTTCCTCGATCAAGAATCCGTGGTCGTTCCTTCCTTAGACCTCTGACGGATTCTTTCCCAGGCTTCGGCTCATCCCTTGAGTTCGTGATCTTATGTCCCTATCTGATAGGATGAAACTACCAGTCACCCCTCATGCTACTTGATCGCTCTTGCTTCTTCTTTGAGTGTATCGTTCCTTCCGATCTTGTACAGCGTTTCTCCTAAAGACCAACCCATCGTTCCTCTTCTTTTGGGTCAGATCGACTGCTTGTTCTGTTGGATCGCTTTGCTTGATCTGCTAAATCGCACTTCCCTCGACGGCCAATTGAGTAGCTCCTCCGCCTGACTCTGTCTTGACTCTTTCCTTCTGTCTTCAGCCATGGACACAATACCCCCCTTCTACCCATGTCATCATCTACATACCCGGCCAGACACTTGTCTAAGCGAGAAAGACTAGTAATATACTCTGCACGAAACAATGCATTCGAGACTCCATGTTTAGGTTTTCCCTCCCTCTTCCCCCCGAACCACACTCATTCTTTCTTACAGAGCAATTGACCCGTTGCCTTTTTCTCCGGTAGAGTATGGTCGTTCTTTTCGTATTGTTCCCGTGCTATCGCTCCTTTCTTCTCTTGAAGTTGACTGTTTGTTCTGTTTTTTCGGTTCATCTGCTCCGTCTCGTCATTGCGAAGCACTTTGTTCTACAAGTGACTTTGCAATCGTGGCCATCCCTTGTTCCTTTCGCTCGTATGTGCTCGCTCTCTGTCAAACTTAAGAGATCTAGTCGCTCTTACATTCGCTTGCGACGGCATGTCGACAAAAAGAATAGTTTGCACGCATGAGAGGAAGGAAGGGTGAAAACATCGAAAAGGAAGGAAGCAACGAGCCGGAGACAAAAGAGGAAAGAGCAATCTAGAGAATGTAAAAAGAAAAAGACACGACTGACGAACGAACGTAGAAGGGGCGATGGAGGAAAGAAGCATCCCTTCTTCTAAAGATGACACGTCACTAGTACCACTGTAGATTCACACATAGGAAGACATAAGAATATCTGATATGATAAGGCTAGTCGCAATCCGCTAAACTGCAAGAAGTGATGGTATCAGTTGATCTATAAGAAAAAGAAGAGAATGTCAAAACACAAGATGCAAAAGACCGGCTGGCTAGTGGCTAGCATACTCATCAGTTGCCCGCTCCAATGGATAGAAGAAATGCCACATGTCGGGTTTCAGACCCCAATCGTCGCGATATTGATCCTACTGATCTGCGCTAGAATTATCGAGTCTACCAATCTGCGGTGAGATTGCGCAGACGTTGCTCGTGCTGCTCTTCGCGTGTCAGGGCAGGTTCGGCAGCGGAAGACTGCTCTGAGCTGGAGGCTTGGGTTGCTGTTTTTCTTTCTTTGAGCTCTTGTCCTTCGGTAGATGCGTCGTTGCCAGTTGCCGTGGTGATAGTCTGGTCTGCACTGGTAGTATTAGACTCGCTCGCTTCACCACCAGTGGCGTCCTGTGCGGTAGATTGATCTGCTTCCAACTGTCTCTGACGCTCTGCCTCTGCCGTCTGTCGCTCTCCTTCCTCACGTCTTTGTCTTTCTTCTGCTTCTCTTCTGGCGATGACGGTATGTTCGCCGACTCCTGGCCATAGAGATGCAATGAGGAGAGCGAGTAGGCGTTCAGCAGGTCTTAAGGCTTGTCTGATCGCGCCTTGTTCTTGCTGCTGTGGTTGACCGGGCAGTCCCACAACGGCCTCCCACCATGAACGGACAGCATCTCTAACTGTGTTACCGATACCTCCAGCGTTGATAGCCCAGAAGACGACACCGATAGCGAGAAGGGCCAAGGGTCTTCGCCAACCCTGACCAGTGCCTAGCAAGATCCACGCAAAGAACAAGAGACGGAGCAGCATCCAACCTTGAGCTAGAAGCGGTTGCCAGGGAGCAAGAGCGTTGAATTCTTGGTTCTCTGCACCTCCTTGGTTCATTTGCTGTACAATTTGCTGTGCTATTTGCTCGGGGGGTTGTTGAGGATCCACTACAACAGGCGGTGGGTTGAAGCCAGGCGGAGGTGGACCCTGAGCAGCAGGCGTGTGAGGGCGTGTCTGGGCGAACAGTGGGTTTGATAAACTGGGCATTCCAGAAATGGGAGCATGTGGTAGACTTGCGGTGTATGTGCCTTGTGGAGAGAAAAGTAAAGCTTGTGGGCCTGCAGGCGACGATAGCAGGTAGACGGTCGGTAATGCCGGGTTGAACTGCTGCATCTGAGGTCGAGCAGCTTGGTGGAGCATGCTGTGCATTGGCGGGAAGCCAGGTAGAGGAATTTGACCCACTGGCATTCCATTAGGGCCAAAAGGCATGGGAATGGCAACAGTACTCTGATTGATTGTGATGGTAGCGTGGCGATGCTGCTGCTGCTGCTGTTGCTGATGTTGCTGAGGAGCTTGTGGTGGGTGTGGGTGCAGTTGGCCAGGGGCATGCAAATGTGGGTGATGGTGTAGATGAGGATGAGCATGTGGATGAGCGAAAGGTGCCGGGGTCTGTGGGGCGCTCTGCGGAGGAGTCGGTCTTTGCATGCCAGGAAGCAGGTTATGCGGAAGTTGTGGCGGAGGATTTGTTTGAGGACGGTTGTCTTGGGCTGGATGATGGGCGTGAAGTTGTCTCATCTGTTGCTGCTGTTGCTCCATAAGTCGTTGCAGTAGACCAGCATGGGGGCCAGCATGTTGGATTGCCGGGACAGGAGGAGTAGGAGCGGCAGGATGCGGTGGGGTGGCAGTAGCGCCTTGAGGTTGAGGAACAAAGGTAGCACCGGGGCGCATCAAGGGATGGTTGATTGTGCCTGGTGGCAGGATGTTCGGCTGGACAGGCTGGGTACCTGTCGTGGTGGGAGGAGCCCATGCAGCGAATGGCGGTTGGCGTGTGGCAGCAGTTTCCATAGGAGTGGGAGGAGCGCGTACAACTAGATGTAGAGTGAATGGTGTGGTCTGGGTAACGGCAGCCTCTCCAAAGAGATGGGCCAGTGTGTCGTTCTCGTTGGCCAGTAGTCGACCGAAGTGTATGAGCCTCATGCGATCAGGCGTAGGGTGCGAGGGAAGAAGTTCCATAAGCTTTAGTTTCAAGGCGCCAATGGTGGTGGCGATAGGCACATCGGCCATGTCCATACCATCGCCCAGTTCGACGGCCGGCGAGAGAATCCGGAGCGACAATGTACGCGTTGATTGTGCCATGTTGCTGTCGAGGTGTGCGACACCAGTGACTGACGATGCTAAAGAATGGTTGACTTGGGGTCGACTGCAAGCATGTGAAAGAGTCGAAGTTACTCTAGTTGAATAACAAATGGTCAAGCTGGCCTGTCAGCCCTACCGAGGCGTATCGATTCAGGAAGGAAGGAAATCCGGGGTCTCTATACAGCTTCGCAACTCTGATGTCACTCTTTTTTCACTTCGTACTTTCTGTACAGTCGTCCAACATGGCGTCGACTCAGATACTACGGCATAGAGCCTTGGGCGATGCTCACGCGCCCTTGCTCAGAGCCTCACAACGATTGAGATATGCACCCTCGCGACCATTTTCCTCATCTCGCCCCTCAAACGCTCCGTTTGGCACGCGCCTCCGAACTGCCCTTCGCGATACGAAAGTCGTCTGGAAGCCCATCCCCATTGGTCTCGGTATCGCCTTCTTGGGTGGCTTCCAATTCTACCGTACACAAGCTCGCCATAATGAGGAGGAGAAGGCTCGCCAGCAACAAGAACAAGAAGATGGAGGAAAGGCTCCCAAGAGACAGCGCATAAGACCCTCGGGTCCCTGGCAGGTCCAGATCATGTCGACCCTCCCTCTCAAGGCCATGTCGCGTATCTGGGGTCGCTTCAACGAACTCGAAATCCCCTACTATCTCCGCGTCCCAGGCTTCAAGCTCTACGGCTGGATCTTCGGTGTCAACTTTGACGAGATCAACGAACCCGACCTCCACGTCTTCCCCAACCTGGCTTCCTTCTTCTACCGTACATTGAAGCCTGGCGCTCGTCCTCTAGACCCCAACCCCAATGCTCTCCTCAGTCCCGCAGACGGCAAAGTCATTCAATTCGGCACCATCGATAACGGCGAAGTCGAACAAGTGAAAGGCGTAACCTACTCCCTCGATGCTCTCCTCGGTTCTCAAAAGCCCACCCGTGCCACTCCGAACCCCAAACCCAGCGCCGACCGCAGCAAGTCCGCCGACCAAGAAATCATTCGCGCAGATGAGGAATTTGCACAAGTCAATGGTATCTCGTACACACTGCCCAACCTCTTCTCCGGACCGGAGAGCAAGGACACCCCAAAGACGGCAACGGAAGATCAATCCACACCCGCCCGCGCCAGCTCCGAACAAGAAGTCCGCGACTCTTTGGCCTTGGGTGACGGTGGCACACCAGACTCCTGGTGGCAACCCGTATCCACCTCCGCTCGCCCCACAGCCCTCTACTACGCAGTAATCTACCTCGCCCCCGGCGACTACCACCGCTTCCACTCCCCCTGCTCCTGGGTCGTCGAATCCCGCCGCCACTTCGCCGGCGAACTATTCTCCGTATCCCCCTACCTCCAACGCACACTTCCCGGCCTCTTCACCTTGAACGAACGCGTTGTCCTGCTCGGAAGATGGCGCTACGGATTCTTTTCTTACACCCCAGTCGGCGCGACAAACGTCGGCAGTATCAAAATAAACTTCGACAAGGAACTCCGCACCAATTCCCTCACTACGGATACAGCGGCCGATAGAGCTGCAGCCGCTGCAGCGGAGAATAATCAACCTTACTCTGGTTTCGCTGAAGCCACATATAATGGTGCTTCTGCGCTTCTGCACGGTCAACCACTGAAAAGAGGAGAGGAAATGGGTGGTTTCCAATTAGGTTCGACGATCGTGCTTGTGTTTGAAGCGCCGAAGGGCAGAAGACCCAGTTTCGACGAGGGATGGGGAGAAGCTAGTGGTACTGAAGAGGATAGAAGGGGTGGGTGGAGGTGGAATATTAAGCCTGGGCAGTATGTGCAAGTCGGTCAGGCTATTGGGTGGGTCGGCGACGAACAGGTCAAGTCTGATGCTTGATTTGTAAGATTGAAGATATACTAGATGAGAGTACTATGTTGTATCAGTGTATGATTTGTACAAATTTTCATTTTCTGTTCAAAAAGCATCTCTTCTTGCTTTTGGATGAAGCTACTCAGCTATGCCATGCCATGCTATGCAGTACAAAAGGCAAAATGTCTAGTCTAGCAAATATTCTCCCAAGCCACGACTCCTTGAAATGCAAATCTAACGAGCTATGCCTTCCCGAAACTCCTCAGCGATGTTCATCATGACAAGGAGCGATCCATCTCCTCGAGTCCCTACAGTAATCCACACCCATGTCCCCATTTTCTCCATCCCAATCAACCACTGGTCTTGGCAAACACAAAATCAATCCTCGAACTTTCCTCACATACCAGTCCCCTCAAAACCACATCCGCAATCGCATCCTCCGCCCTTTCTCTGACCCTTATGATCCCATCCTCTTCCTCTCCATCAACCTCATTGCCACCTTCTTTCAACTCACTTCTCAACTTCACAGCATCCAGATGTGAAAATTGCATAAGCGATGCCATAGCCGTTTGCTTCTTGCCGTTCTTCTTTGGGGAGAGACTGCCGCGGAGGGCAGAGTTGTGTTGACGGCGGAGGCGTTCTTGAGTTTCCGGGTCGATCTGGGAGGAGCGAAGGAAGGTGGGAAGGGCAGGGAGTTCTTCGTCTGCATCACCGTCTTCATCGTTGGCTTCGTCGTCGTCTTCTGCTGAACCGGATGTGGGTGATGAGGTGGTGAGGTCTGAAGACATGGCGACAGCACCATCGCATGCACAGTCACAGCCGAGAAGATCGTGCGTTTGGCATCCCTCGCGAAGGTCCAGGGTGAACAGGTCTCTGAGCTCTTCGGGTGAGAAACTTGATGCGTTGGCCTTGTTGTCCACGATTGAGTCTGCGAGACCTTGCTTTGTGAGTTGACGTTGGAAGATCTTCTCTTCCAGTGCACCTTTCGTGAGAAAGCGGTAGATATGGACTGGGTGCTTTTGCCCATCACGGTGAACACGGCCCATGGCCTGCAAATCAGTTGCAGGATTCCAGTCAATGTCGAAGAGGACGAGACGACTGGCACCGATGAGATTCAAACCCACACCGCCGGCTTTGGCGGAGAGTAGGAAGACGAAGCAGTTGTTAGCTGATGTGCGGTTGAACTTATCAACTAGGCCTTGACGATCCTTTGCAGGTGTTGAGCCATCGAGGCGGAGATGTGGGTATTCCATTGCTGTCAAAAGCTTGCCAATCATGTCCAGAGTGGCGGTGTAATTTGAGACGACCACAACCTTCTCTTGCGTCTTCGTGCGAACAAGATGTAAAAATTCGTCTAGAACCTGGAGTTTGGAGCTGCCGCCTGCGCTTTGGAGATCCTTCGCGGGAACCTTGGACAGCAGCGATTTAACTGTTCCTTCTTCGCCTTCTGCAGCATCCTTGATAAGTAGTTTTGGACTGTTGCACAGCTTCTTCAAGACATTGATCATCTGGAAGGCAGATTCGCTACTCTTTAGTGCAATGTTGAGGACGCCAGTGCTAACGACGGCCTCGTACACATCCTTTTGCACCTGAGTCGGACGACAGTATACAACGTATTCCGTCTTCGGTGGCAAGTATTTTGACAAGATCTCTGCAGTGCGTCGAAGGATGAATTGACCAGTAATCGATGCAAGCTCTTCACTGCAAGCCTGACCCTTTTCAATGTCCTTAGCCGTTGCGCCTGGGGTTCTGCTCTTGAGAATTGGACTTTCGTATTGCTTCTTGAATGATGAGTACGTCTTCAACAAGCCAGGATTGACAAAGTCGACCATGGTATAGAACTCGCTGAGATCATTCTGGATTGGCGTGCCTGACAGGATGATTCTTCTTTCAGTGTTCAGAGACTTGATTGCCATGGCAGATTTGTTGTTGGCAGTCTTGAGTCTGTGGCCTTCGTCGGCGATAACGATATCCACGCCTATTCCCTGTTGTAGTTCTTCTTGAACATTGCGTAGCTTCTCGTAACCAATGATCAAGATGTTATAGCTCTTTCCCTTGGTGAAATCGCTAAGTCTGGTCTTGTTGTTCTCAGCGACCATGACTCCAACCTTCTCATTACCTAGCCATTTCTTAAATTCTTTGCGCCAGTTGTTGATGAGAGTGACTGGGCATACAATGAGAGCCTTCTTGATCACCGGTCCGTCCTCGTAGATTGGATTTTGCTTGAGCAGAGTCCACACCAGTGCAATGGTCTGTAATGTCTTTCCCAAGCCCATCTCGTCTGCCAGAATTGCACCTTCGCCTACAAAGGGTCGCATACCCATGACACATTCGTACAAGAACGACACACCGGCTCGTTGATGCTCCCGAAGATGCTTGGTCAAGTTCGGATCAACGACCACATCCACGATATGTTTTCCTGGGGGTGCCTGCTTTGGTCGTTTCATGACAAGCGCGTTCGGTTCGTTGGGATCATGTCGTGGAAGGCAAACTGTTTTGCCATCAGATTTTGTACGTGCGAGAGGTACTCCAGTTTTGTCTATCACTGGACTCTTGAAAGCAGCGGATGGTCTGCTCAACATAGTGACAGCCGTCGGTCTTTCGACCTTTGGAGTAGAGCCGAACTCAGCAGCTGCTTTGCCAAGCATGCTGACCGGCTTTTTCTGAGTTTGGACAGATTTCAGTGGTGTACGAGCGACAGGTACAGATGGTCGAGTGGCAGTGCTGGGCTTGACAGCAGCTGGCTTTGGGGCCTTCTTTTGAGGTAACATTGACTTGGCTTCTTCTCTAGAGATGCGCGAGTCTATCTCAATTTCCTTACCACTCATGGTGAGCGTTGATCCCGGAAGCAAAGGAGTTTTGCAAACTGTTCTGCCGATGTCTCTACCATCAGAGTCCTTGAGGTTGGCATATCCTTGCGAGACAATGAGAATGCCATCTCCGTCCCAGATCTTGTTCTTTTTGTTGGTGATTTTACGCCATAGAACGGTGAACCGTGCATCTACAAGGTCTCCAAAAGGCCGTTCTGGTAAATCACAGACAGTATCTGAAGAGTTTCCATCTTGCTCGGGCTGCTGTGTCTCCTGTGGCGTAACCTTGAGTCGTTTGCTAGGTCGCTCCAAGATGGATTCCTGGACCGGCTGAGGAGCTGACCCAGACGGCCTCGTCAGCAGCGGCGATTTAAATGGCCTGTACATGGTGGCCTGTATGATTTCGTTGTCAAGAATCAATGGAGTTCGCCACTCTTGGCTCCAAACTTACGAAAGATGGAATTTGGCTGAGGAAGACGCGTTGTTGACGCGCGACCGTTGCCTGACGCCATCACTTTCCTAAATTTCTACAACACCATTTCACTCTCGAGTGGACCTCCGCTCCTACACAAAGACATGGCTACCCATTGGCGATCGGTCATCAATGCGCTTCCAAATTGGGCCTCCAAATGCCTCGGCATAAGATACCATCGATTTGTCGCCGAACATGACATAGTTTTTGAACATGGGTCGTCAATTTAATGAATATATCGTTTGATTGACAAGTCGTAGATCGCTAATAAGCCTCTCCTTACTGTTTACTCATCCACACGCCCTTGGGGGTCATCGTCCATGCTCCATGCTCTCACAACCACTTCAAAGTAATACTGCGACCTCCCATGTGTTTTCCACAAGCCGAAAGAAAAAAAGTGCCCGGTCATGATGATATCGCCGAAAACTTGAGGAGAGATAGCCACCCGCATTCAGATCTTGAAGCCAAATAACGCCATGCTAAACTCAAAGCTCGCTTTTTTGGTTCAAAAAGCAGCCTCGCGAAGAACGCCCAGTAAATCCTTCCCAAACATCAAAATGGTCGCTTCAGATCACCACTTGAATCTGAGACTAGTGCGAAAAAAAGAAGAAAGACAATGAAGGAAATGGTTATTGCCGTAAATCGCAGTGAGTCGATTGTAATGCCGTCCGGGTAACAATATGCTGGAAACGCCTTGGAACACAAGTTGGGCTTTTTATGAAGCGGGTTGATGCACAAGCATCGTCGAAGCAATTCATCCGAAAAAGACAGACAGTCTTAATTGTGTCGACGCTTTGCTGGTGGTTTGTCGAAACGAGTTTTCATCTGGCAAGTGGCCTTCTTGCGGTCCACACGTGGCTACGGAGAAGTCAATAAGGAGCTTCATTCAGCTGAAGGCAGTCATAGGAAATGCTTACATGTTGGTGTAAGCGTGGATCGAACGGTTGCGAATTTCCGCTCGCACTCCAGCAAGGAAGCCTTCAATCTCCTGTTTGCTCCAGCCAAACACTCTAGAGAATGGACCCAAGCTTAGTGCTTCCAGACCAGCACAGAGGTCCAAGGCGGTTTGGTGGAAGTTGCCAATATTGAAAGCCGTAGGATCAGTTGACCATGCTCGGTATGGTGCCTTGATGACACGTTCTGAGATGTCTGTGAAACCAGCTTGCGACAGGGCCTGGCGAGTGTTGTGCGAGTAACGGATTGTTTTTGGGGTCTGATCAGTAGCTCGCACCAAGTAGTCGTACCATTGCCTGAGGTACGAGTCCGGAGGAAGTGTGCCGTCATCGCAGCGAGGCTCGAAATCTATTTCGAGTTGTTCGATACACCCGAAACCGGGTCGGAGATGCCTGCCTGTGTCAGCTTAGTAAATGGTGAGTTTTGTGTAATTCTTACGAAATGACTTTTGCGTATAGGTTTGGCCAGCTTGAGACGCTACCACAGAGCATTTGCATATGAATCAAGTCCCACGAGTCTTGACCTAAGCTCCAGTAAGGTGTTTCGAAATTGAAAGGTATCTGGAAGCGGACATTGGGCGGAATCTGAGCAGGTTGGAGGTTGGCAAGATCGAGTCCGAGGACCTGACGAGCTCTAGTCAGTAATTGACAACACAATATGATCACACAACAAGTACCTCTCCCTCTGGGTATTGCCTGTTGGTAGATACGTCAGACACATTTCAAGCTATACATTGGCGGTCAATACTCACTCGCCCATGTCAATTGCCCAGAAGCCAGTCCCGCACCCAAGATCCATAATCCGGGGACGACGGGTGACTTCAGGAATCAATCTTGCTGAATGAAGGCTTAATCCAGCTTTGTCGTAAAAGAGGTTGTGGTATACATCCATGCGATGGCGTTCCTCCTGGAATTGAACGTCAGTATGTGCGAAGGACAGGCCAATGCGTGGATGGGCGGAAGTTAAAGAGAGAGCGGCTCACCTCGTCATGCGGGTACATGTATAGACCCTTCTGCCATGCATGGTACCAACGGCCATTCTCTTCATACCATTCTTGTTGCATTGGTGCTCTGACTGAGACGGACCTGAGAGAAAGAGTAAGAAAATGCCAGACCGTTGAATGTAAGAACGACAGAGTGGATAGGCTGGCGGGAAGCGCGTTGGGACTAGAAGGGGGGTGGGAATGAGTACGCACAGCACTTCTTGAGGGGCAACGAGAGACGCGACTGCTATTCTAGACATTATCAAGAAAAGCCACAGCACATGATCTCCGATGACAGTAAGGACGGCGCGCGGGTGGCTATAAGCAAGCGCAATAAAAAGACAGGCCAAGAGAGGAGCGACGCGCCCCGGGGCGTGAGCAGGCGAAGATTTAGCAGCAGCTTAAAAGCAGCGACAGCAGGCAGTAGCAGTAGCAGCAGCAGTAGTAACGTCGACAAGGCTCGGGGGAGTGGGCGGCGGGGCGGGGCAGAGGCACTTTAAGGACACACGCAGTCGAGTTCCCAGAGAGACGGGTGCAGAGAAGTCATCAGCAGCGGCAAGCTGCGCAAGTCTCGGATGGCTCCCGGGCTAGTGCTAGTAATCTGTTTTGTGGGAAAGGGCAAGAGAGCACCTAACAGAAACAAAATAAAAGGGCGCCAGGGTTAGGTGCAGACAGGAGCCGTGGATCGAAAGGTTCTACAGCACAAGCTCGTGCATGCCGCCGGAGCGGATAGCATCCCCTTGGACGTTGTCGCATTTCGCCATTTCTTGCTGTGTATCACCCAAGCATCTGCTCATCTCTACCCAAACACCACCTGCACATGCCCCCACAGCAGACGGGGGTTTCAAGTTGGGCCGGTACGGCGTCGGAAGCTCAGGCTCGGCACGACACCGTCTCACCTCTGGCGGCTGACTGGCTGACCACGCCGTCGGTGTCGGTCCAAATGGACACATATCGCCCCAAGCGAATGAGCTAGAGGACGTGGCAGGTACACCGTTTCTCTGTGCACTGCACCAAGCCCAGATCCACGGATCATGCCTCTCGAATGGGCGAGTAAATACACGCCCTCGTGCAGCCCGAGTTTCGCACTTCCTTCATTCTGGGCCGTTCGTGTTTTTCGACGACTGCTTTGGTTTCACGGCAGCTTCACTCCTGCACACTTGCTTCTCTGCTGAGCGTACCGCTGCGAGCAGCACCGAAACACCGCAGCAGCAAGTTAATATCGCCAAAGTGTTGTTATCTCGGATCCCGGTGGTTCCAAGATCCCTGCTTGCCGCTAACAGCCCGCTGTCCCAACTGGCCGGCGCTCTGAACCAACGCAAACCTTCCAGACAGTCGGTTTTCTTCAGCGTAGCCGACTAATACATTATACACTCTCAAGTCTCCTCTTGCTTCACCTAGAGGAGTTAAAATAATTACTAGAAAGACCCCAGCAACGAGCCTCGGCCACCATGACTCTTCTCAATCTACGTACTTGACTCTCTTCATGCGAGGAGCACACCATTAACAGCACGTTGGGTCAGCCGACTCTGGGGGCTTGCGAGTGCTGACATCACAGACTTTGGTTATGGAACCAAGCTGGAAATTGCAAAACTGGAACGAGCAACACCTGCTTGCGCCCTGCCTTCTCAAGGCATGTTCTTATATACAAACCGCAGACGAGCCACAGAGTGAAGGTTTAGACGACATCAGAACTCCCTTCCGTCAGATGGCGCTCCATCAGGGTTTTTGTGCAAACGGCTGGAGACCGCCGGTGCCTGCCGCCGCTATTCCTGCAGCCGTGGTCAACAAAGTTCAGATGGCAGGAAAAATAATTGGGCCATTGCAGTTGAGAAGTGCAAACGGTGTGATGTGATGTGCTTCAAAATGGACCAAGACACTGTTCACTTTCGCATAGAAAACTCGACCCACTCTGTCATCTCGCTGGAACATAACACTACCAGGACCTGAGTTGCCTGCATCAACGTAGCAGTACATGCAGAGAGACCGCATCGGGACCAGGAAAGACCACCTTCCACGAACGATTTTCGGACAGACACAATACATGAAGGCCATGCGCATCACGATACATAGCCAGCTGGACCTGTAAGGATATCATTGCTGATTTTTGGTGCTCCTACATTCGCTTCAACTGCACCGAAGGTGACTTGCGGCCGATGCCTGTACGAAAGAGAACGTACGAGATCGGCTCGCGCTCCATTCCTTCGGGTACCGTACTGCTGTCAAGGTCACCCAATCACACAAGTTTCGGTGCACGGCCAGGCCGACCCTGATAGCGCCTCCGAGCATTCTGCGGCGCGCGACGGGACTGCGGCCCTCTCCTTCGTGTCTTCTTGGCAGCCACACTTTATCGAGTAATTGGGGATTGACAGGGACGGGCAGTGCCACCCGGAGTGCTGGAATCTGGGTTTCACCTTGGAGTGTTCTGTTTGTGCTTACATCTTCGCCGGTTTCAGTGCCTCTTGAGAAAGACTGAATAAAGGGACCCTTTAACCGGCCAGCGACATGGCCACAACGTGGCGTTATGCATCCACAAGCGCCAATAGATGCACGCTTCTGGAAGAGCCCTATACATTGTACTACCTTCGCTACCAACCATCAAGAGTGGACACCGAGAACCTCATCTTGATTCCGGAATTTGCTACTGCTCATGCACGCGCATGATACGTTCCAAGAATCAGTAAGATGCGCGAAGTCAGGGAGCCAACCACGCCAAAGTTACCGAATAGCCCCCTCTTTTAATCATTCTCGCACGTGGCCTTCTTGCTAAGAGACAGGGCTAGGCAATTCGTCTACCCGCACGCAAGTTGCCGCTGTCAAAATGTGCTTGCTCGACATGATTGAATCCTTCAACATTCCGGATCAATCCTACCCGATGGCTCTTTGGGTGCTAATCTTGTACGGAGAGACGAACGGCCTTGCCTGCACGCTATTGCGTATCCTAAGTGTGCCCACGAATTATGTGTCTTACCAAAGTCAGAAATATGCAAGCCACAAAAGACATCGATACCGTACAGCACTATTGCAGTATATTTGGTCGGTTTCTGTCACAGCCTGCAACACGCTTCTTGAAACAGAACACTCAATGACATCCTTGTCTCTGTCCCGCTTGTCAGTCAACCCGGTTTTCTGAAAATCGTGCAACTCAACAAAGACAATATACCGTCTGACAGTCCGAGCATCTGGTGAACATCAACCAAGGGAAAGATACTCGACTTATCGCATGCCTTTCTCCGCCGCCGGGAAGTCCGAAATCCTTCAACATTCCGAACTTTCTTCTCCTCACGGGTCAAGACCAACGAGCGGCCAGTGCTGATTCCTCGTGCATCCGTGTAACATCAAGGGTCTCTTGCTCTCGAGGCGGTGACAGCGATAGTAACCCCAGTCCCGTTTCTCACGTGGGCCCTGATGCGGTTTAGGCACGAGCATCTGATGCCGCGCGTTACAACTAGCCGACCTCGTCCGTCAGAGTGTCATGGAGCGCTTAGACGAGCTTTGCAACAAGTCCGCGATCGCCTGACCTCTACCACCGGTGTTCAAAAGGCGGTGTTCATGCACTGCTTGGCTTTCAGGTTCATGTGTGCTTTACCTGGTTGTAATATACGTTGCTCTCAGACCAAACACATGCAGGCGTGATCATGCTCGTTCTCCATGAGCTCCGCGCTCCGACGAGAGTCACATCTCTGTTATCGTCCAAGGGAGCGCAATGTGACTTTCAGGGTGGATTTCACTACAAGATGCGGCTCAGTAGTGATCTGAGACTCATACATGTATCGACTACAGTACGAACATCTATTCTCATTCTTGATTGTGGCTGCAGGTTTGGTAGTGTTCAACCAACTGAGCATGTGGAGTCCAAAGATAACTCACCCTGCAACTACATCCTGAGCTCAAATGTGGTACACCCCATAACGAGATGTTGATGATGACATGGAGCTCGACCACCAGTCGGCGCTTCTGTTTCGGACAAGAGTGAGTAGGTGACCTAACATACAGCGATGCACCTGCGCAGTCAGAAGGACTACTTGCAACGGAAGTTCGTTCCCTGAGAAAGATGCAGGTCAGGAGCATACTTATCGTGCAAGCGAACCCTCTACGGAGTGCCTTGAGTACAAACAGCTTCGACTCTATCTCAGAGCGTTTTCGTCTTTGCGCAAGCTCATACCATGGATGTTGCATTGCCAACCAGGTCTGCTTTCTGTTCCCGTATGCACGACACGCCCGACCCGTTGGTCACCGAACATTCAATGTGGCTAGTTGTTCTTACATCGTCCCTTGCGCTCGTCTACACCGTTCATCTTGGTCTGCAGACCTGCGAGATGGCAAAGCTATCTTCAACACACCTGAGTTCGTCCCGAGATCTCTTCCGCTCAAACCTGCATCTGCAATAATTTCTGCCCAACTGCTGCTTTTTCGTCGAAAGTTTCCACACATGCAGACTTTGCATTCAAAAAAGGTGCCTCTCATGAACTGAATCCTTCTGGCCAACATGCCACGACAGTGCATCCTTTGTATTGTCTTCCTCGATATCTACGGAGCAACAGCGAAACCATCATCGGTACGATCGATACAAGCCACAGGTGGCTGTACGGCTCATGCATACTCACGAGCCGTCCGTGTCAATATTTTCGATGTCGCAATAATTTCTCCTACGACTACAATCAGCAGCTGGTAACGAACATTGCTAATCGACGACATACATGCTGATCTATTGCTCATCATGCTGACTGCTCAGTTGACGGTGACCACTTGCCGGTCAATTGATTTTTTTCCCAATTTCCGGGATTCAAGTCGTCTGTATATTAACGAAATTTGTTGTCATCCCGTGGCTTGGATTCCTTCAATCTAAAACACACCTTCGAATTGCCGTTCATCAACCCACCACTTTTATCCAAACATGCTATCTATATCCATTGTTACCGACTATTGCGATATCGATCGATGCTTCACCTCGGCTTTTGAGAATCGAGAATATAATATCCTTTTCTCGCTTCCGGTGGCTTGGGAACGAGGAACGAGCGACCACATGAAATAGATACGTACACAGGCACTAGCTGTTCATTAACAAAGTACCCAACTAACCACATATTAAATGCGAGAAATGTCAGATACGGCAAGCGATCATCCCAAAGGATAGAAAAACCTTGAGCTTGGGAATATATTGGGTTCCCAATGAAGGTGATGATATATTGAGTTGCTTACAAAGACGGAGCAAAGGAGGTCGAATGATGTGCAATGATAGGTTGATTGCTAGAATTCAGTGCCACATGATTGGTTCGTCGACAATCATAGGTCGAAACAATGACCATTTCATATTGAGCATGTCTATGGGGCCACCCTGGATCATATCTTTCTGGACATGGTCGCACAATCAACGTCAGCAGGGCTATACACAGGCACCTGTTATCATCGAGGGTATATCAACATATTAGGGCTTACAGATACTCCGCAATATGGGAGGATATCAGCAAGGATGAATTAAGTGGAAGGACGATACTGTTCTCGCTCTCAAGCACGGCCGGTAGCGCCTTCACACTCCACGAATCAACTGGACCTATACTGTCTCAATCACCATTGTTAAACTCCTACATTGCTCGGTCCTTGTCGTCTACGCGTCTCTGTTCGGATCATACTCTCGCGCTGTCACCAGCGCACATGGAGCTCGCAAAAGCACCGAGGTATCAGCCTCCGAAGTGCTTGTCCAAGCAGGCATCAGGGTACACGATATTTCTCATCGCAGCATCAATGTCCGCAACGGACGACACTGTGAGAAACTCCATCTAATCAATCAGACCGGCTTCGAAAGCACATTGACCCTCGATCTGTCGTATCCTTGAGTTCGTACGAGGAGGACGTACTCGGATGCGATCTATCTCCGTGATATCACACTATTTCTTCTACTGTTCGATACAATCTAACAGGTATACTGCTTCTTCTTTTCCAAGAAAGTCTACCATCCTCCTCTTTACCCAACACTGTGCCCTGTCTCCTACACATCTCTTGGCTATGTTGTCCTCTCATCTTCGCTTACCCTCAAGAATGTCCGTCCAACCTTTGCAACTTGGTTGATGTACGATTCTGTCTTTTCGGGTCGCTCTTCCATCCTTGGTCAATTGCTCCTTCCCTTCTTCATGGACCGCTCTTTCCTTCCTTCGTCGACTGTTTTTTTTTCCGTCCTTTTTCCGCAATGCTCTTTTCTCTTTTTCCATGGAACCACTCTTTTTCCATCATGGACCTTTTTCCTTTCTCTGTGAATTTTCCCATTTCTCCTACTTTTCTCTACATGTTCACCTCCCTTCCTTGCTTTTGGGGTCATATCACGCCTCTTGTCTCTCTCTTTCTTCTCAAATAGCTGGGGTTTTGTTTATCTCTATGAATTTTTTACCCATTAATCGTGGATGATCTATCTCTCCTTTTCCATGATAAGCAAATTATGATCACTCTTTTTTGGTAAATTTGTGTAAAACCGCGTTCCATGTTTGTTGTGGGAATTTTTTTCACTTCTTACTTCCTACCTCCCTAAAAACCAATTTCCTTTCTACAAAAAAAAAATGATCACCGGAAAGCAAAAAAGTGATGTGAGAGCAATGTTAATTTTCCCTTGTTTTTGACCTAAAAATGACTATCCTGTACTCTATGCTTATATGTAATGTGTTTCGGGTTTGCTTTATGTATCGAATTTTCCCCCCTTCGTATATATTCTCTCTCTCTCTCTCTCTCTACTTGTTTCTTTCTTTCTTTCTATACGATGGCTTTTTTATCATAAACGTGGGCACTTGATCTATATAAGGCGAGACGTCTGATTTTCTATGGATTGTTTTTTACTTTTTCTTCTTCTACAGTTGTCTGTAATTTCTTCAAGCATGATAGGAACATGATAAAAACATGATAAAAACATGATAAAAACATGATAAAAACATGATAAAAACATGATGCTCAAAACCAAAGAAAGCAGCTGTTGGTTCTTTCCCCCATTTAACAAATAGGAGAAACTAGAGAAAAGAGATGCCGAAAGCAGATGGACGAGGCAGATTCCCAGCTGTGGAAGTTATATCAGGTGGCGCCAAAGTTCTGTATTCATCGTAGAGCATTCTCGGCCGTGAGTGACAAGAATTAGTACTCTGCAACAAGAAAGAAATGAACGAACAAGAAAAGTGGTTATCGTTGATGCTTTGTTTTTGGATTCGTCTACTTCTATATGCTTACAGCAGAACTACCAAAGCCATGTTATCTTACTTGGTATATTGCTTCTGCAACAACTTGGCGATAGTGGTAAGTTGGATATTGCTAGTTCCCTCATAGATAGCACCAATCTTGCTATCTCTCCAGTACTTCTCGGCGAGACCTTCTCTCACGAAACCCATACCGCCCATCCACTCGATAGCTTGTCCAGAAACTCTACCAGCGACTTGGGAAGCGTAGAGCTTGGCCATGGCGGCATCCATGACAAAGTCCTCTCCGGCTTCCTTTTTGCGAGCAGCATTGTAGACCATGGCGCGCGCGGCGCAGATTTCTGTCCACGCCTGTGCGAGCTGGTGTTGCATGCCTTGGAACTCTCCTACGAGAGTGCCGAATTGCTTGCGGTCGTTCCAGACATAGCTGGCGGCGTTTGAAAAGGCGCCCATTGCAAGACCAGTCATTTGAGCGGCGATACCGATACGACCTTCGTTGAGGATGCCAATGGCGTACTTGTAGCCATGGCCTTCTTCGCCAAGCAAGTTTCCCTTGGGGATATCGCAGTCGTCAAAGTTTACGACGCAGGTGGAGGAGGCCTTGATGCCGAGTTTCTTTTCCTTTTTGGCGATGCTGAAGCCAGGGGTGTCTTTGTCTACGATGAAGGCCGTGATTCCCTTGTAGCCTTTGGAGGGATCGAGGTTGGCGAAGACGATGAAGAAGCCGGCTTCGAGGGAGTTTGTGATCCACATCTTGGAGCCGTTGATGCGGTAGCCGTCGGCCGTCTTTTCGGCGCGGGTCTTGAGGGCGAAGGCATCGGAGCCGGAGACGGGTTCTGAGAGACAGAAGGAGCCTGGTAAATCATGTTAGCTAAGAGACCTTAAGGTGAGTGGCAGGAAAGTAAAAGAAACTCACCAACAGTGTTTGTGGCCAATTGAGGCAACCACTTGCGCTTGCTTTCGTTGGTGCCGTACTTCAGCACTGTCGTGTTGACCAGAGTGTTGTGCACATCGACCATGACACTGACACTAGGATCCACTCTAGCCAACTCTTCAATACCAACAATAGCAGCAGTGAAGTTCATGCCGGCACCACCAAATTCTTCCGGAATCTCAATACCCATGAGACCCTGCTCGAAGCACTGCTCGATGATATCTTGGTCCATCTTTTCAGCCTCGTCCATGCTTCGTACTTTGGGCAGGATGACATCGTTGGCGAACTTGCCGACAGACTCGGCCATCATGTGCTCGGTCTCGGAGAAATGGGTGATGGGTGTGGGTAGGGCATCTGTGAGATCGTTGGGTTCGCCGGTTGTGGTTTGTCTGCGTGACTGTGAGGTGGAAAGGCTTCTCCAGCTGTCTTGTAATCAGTATATGACACTACAGACTTCCATGATCAAAAACATACCATGATCTCGACAGGACTTTTTGACGGAGTGGAGACTGGAGGGATGAAGGTCGCATAAGCGGACGCATGCTTCTTGCTACCGACGCCATGTTGTGGTAGATTGATGTTGTGGTATGAGAATAGGAGATGTAGGAGATCAAAAGGTCAAAAAGATATTCGAGATCAAAAGTGACAACAGATGCATCAGTGAAGCGCGGATCGAAAGTGAAAGTGAAATGCAGGAGCAACGGATGGCCGAATCACATGCGGGGATCGGGACCGAGGCAGACAATTATCTGGGGTCTCCGCTCCATGGCGCCCTGTCGCCCTATCGTTCTCGGTGCGATTGAAGTCTATTCGCGCTTTCTCTCTTCCGGTCGTATCCAAGCAATCAAGTCTATTGACTTGGTATAGTTTGTAGTTGAAGATGTGTGTTCAGGAGATGTGATGCGTTACTTCTCTACGATTCAAGCACTAAGCACTCTACACGATGTTTGCCGTTGGAAATGCCTCGGGAGCCGGGACTCGTCTCTGCCAATGCTCAAGTACAAAGATCAAGACAGAAAGAGCATTGCTTGCGAGTTACAACCTTAAACGTCTCACAGAAGCCGTGACTGTTCAATGTTCTGAATGAGAAGGTATGCAGATTCATGCTAACTGCCTGACTTCCCGAGCATTCAAAATATGCCCTTGACCAATTGAGAGTGATGTTGCGGGATGCTGACAGTCGATATGAATGGTGACTGCATCGCTCTCGAAGCAACCATCCTAGCAACGCCATCTTGTCCTGCAAAGTGGCAATCCTAGACTTTAGTTCGGTCTGAACTTATTCCTCCTCATCTTCATAGCCTCCACCTTTTTCCTGTCCTCCTCGAAGCCCTTGAGCAACTCATTGGCCTTCTCCTTGCGCTTCTCGCGCATCTGGAATCGGTAAAAGTCCTCCTTGCCCTTTGCCTTTTCCTTTTGCTTTTCCGCCTTTTCTTGCGCTTCCTCCAGACGTGCGGGTCCCATGCGTCCTCCACGGGTGACTGTGACGAATCCATCTTCGTCCGGTTCGGCGCGTTGGCGGGCGAGTGCGCGGGCACGGGTGGCTTCTTGCTCGGCGAAGGAAGTCATGTATGCGTCGACTGAAGCTTGGAGGGCGGCGGTGGAGGGGAAGCGGAGGGCGTGGTGGGATAGATATCCTGTTTTGCACGCATTAGCAACAGACCCCATCACCACTCAAATCAGAAAAGGAATAAAACTCACTAGCAGCACCCAATCCAGGAACTTTGCCTTCTACTCCCTCACCCCAAATAATCTCCTCACCACCTTTTACAGCCTTCTTCACCTCTTTGACTCCCATCTCCATAGCAGCAACATCCACAAACGTGACCACACAAGTCCACCCACTACCCCCCACCCTCCTATCCCAAACCTCCGGCAATTCTACCAACTTCTCCTTCTCCTCCCCTCTCTTCCTCTTTTTGCTCTGACTCTTACTCGTCACCGGTGCCGTGACCTTTTTGCCTGTGCGCTGGCCTTCGAATTCTACTCTTTCCACGCGCGCGCCTCCTCCATGTGTGGCGAACAACGCCCGGAGATGCGCTTCCGTGGCATCGATGGGGAGGTTGACGGCGAATAGTTCGCGAGGTGTGTTATCGGTGGGTATCTTGGGCGCATTAGGTCGAAGGTAGAGGTAGTGTTTTGTGGCTTGAGGGAAAGAGGCGGTTGGCGGTATTGAGAGGGGGACGATGGTGTATTCGTTTACGCTCGCCGGTACGCGGCTGCTTGATTTTGTTGCGGGCGCCATTGTGTGTGTGTGTTGTGTTGTGGTTTGCGACGAATTATTTCATGGAAGTCCGTTGCAGAAAATTAAAGTCGAGGTCTGGCTTGCTTTGCGGAGATATTCCGCGCTTGACTTTGACCAACAGTGGAGCGTCACCCTGGTGGCTTTATTTTCTTGACCATGCTTCGATCTTTTTGCATGAACCTTTGATACAACAGCATATGTAGACTTTGTTGCAGTTGGATAGATAAGTTGAATAAGAGCAAGCGTAAACCAAGAAAACGCAATTCTTTGCCATGCTATATTATGTCTTCTAACTGCCAAACCATCATGGCCAACCATATGCCACTTCTGCCATCTCTCCTCTCCCTCTCCGCCTAATGCTCGACATCCTTTTCTCTTTCTTCCTTGCTCTGTCGTTCCCTTTCCCACGCGCTCCGCTATGCATCGCCTTGGTCCGGCTACTGCTTCCGCCCGCTCTGAAATCAAGATTTGTCCAGTCGTCCTTCAAGAAGAACTGCTGGTGTGTGGCGTGGGTGTCCCTTTGTAGGATTGAACGCCGGTCGTTGGTGAAGAAAAGAAAGGAAATGGTGAACATCGTGGTCGGGATCTCGTGATAAACTTTTGCAGGTCATTGGCAGGTCGTGAGAGCAGCTTCGCTCCATCAAAATGAAAACCATAAGAAAAAGGAAACCAAAACAAGGCATCGATGTCTTGTATATGTTAAAAGTCGCTCGCGCGCACGCTTGAACGAAGATGGTGGGTAAGAAACGAAGAAAATGCTGGCGATGAACGATTATGCAAGCAAGTGGACCGGTCGTATCGACACCATGTTTCGAAGGTCCTCATGAAGCATGGTGGAGGTTTTGTGCGATTGTTCAAGCAGCGACAGAGGCAGGAACAATGGTGGTTGCAGGGTTAGGAGTTCCCTGAGCGGGAACAGGAGCAGCAGCCACAGCGTCGGAAGCGGCGACAGGTGCAGACTCGCCGTTGGTTTCGGCCTGCTGGTTGCACTCGCGGGAGATGTGACCAGTCTCGCCACAGCGGTAGCAAGTCTTGCCGGCAGTGTTGAGTGGGCCACCATTGGGAGCAGTGCACTCGCGCGAGATGTGACCAAGCTTACCACAAGCGTAGCACTTCATGGCTTGAGCCTGGCAGTCGCGAGCGAAGTGGTTAGGGCCACCGCACTTGTAGCAAGTGGCAGGACGAGCACTGCCAGCAGCGAAACCGCCGCGGAATCCACCGAAGCCACCACGAGGACCAGGAGCACCACGACCAAGACCAGGAGCAGCGACACCAGGAGTAGGGCAAGCACGCTGTTACATCAGTCAATTGAGCGTGCATGAGATTTGAAAGTCGAATAATAGACGTACAGCAAGGTGACCGGGCATGCCGCAGGAGTAGCAGCGTCCGTTGGCACCACCACTCAAACGAAGAGTAGGACAGTCAGCCTGAACGTGTCCAAGGCCCTGGCAGTGGTAGCATTGCTTGGCTATGGGTACAGATCAGCATACGACTCTTGATATCAAGCGAACTGCATGATTTGTTACGTACTCTCAGTGGTGCGAGGAAGAGGGCAGTTGTTCGACTCGTGGCCTGTCCAGGATATGAGCATGATAAACCAGATTTTGAATACGAAGATGGATACCAGGCTGCTTGCAGTTGTAGCACAGGCGCTCGGATGAGGAGCAGACCTCAGCGTAGTGTCCAACATTACCACACTTGTAGCAGGCGCGACGCGAAAGAGAAGACATGTTGTTTATTTTGCTGGAAAGCTGTGCCTCAGTCAGAGCGTGTTGGCTATCGTGTATGCACTGAAATGTATTTTGTGATGTTCTTGTTCGCCAATGGCTTCTCCTCACACATCGAGTCACCAAGTTCAGTGTCGTGCGCATGGAGGGCAAGTCGCAGTGTCCGACTTGTTCGACAGCAATCGAACGAAAGAGCTCGGTCGAGGCATTGTTGCTGACCACAACATGGCGCAGATGAAGACAAGGATGGAGTTGGCGGATACGGTAGATGTTGGTGGAACGGAAGGGTGCATATATAATGCGACCAACGAGACGACTGACCTGGTGATGCGAGTTTGTTTGACCTGTTACAGCGTCAGCGTCTACAGCTCCCACATGTTTGGGAATGACTCAAGCTCTTGTCTTACACTGAGGTTGAGAATCACTCCTACTCTTCGACACTCTACCGAACGGATCTCCAAAGAATTGATGAACGGTAAAGCAAGATACGGGCAATGCGATACTAAGTTGAGTCGAGTAAACGAAGGTTGAGCGGTTGCGATTGCGATTGCGGCGCGAGAGGCTCGAAAAGAAGGAAACGCCGAGGGCAGACGGGCAGACCCACTCGGCAACAGCTCATGCACCTTCCTCCCGCTGCTCGGCTTTATCCTCCGACCTGCATATCATTGATCCGGTCAACCATCTCAACAATTGTCTTCGTGCAAGAACAAGGGAACATCACTCGAGTTCGCAGCAGCCATCGGGAAGTTTGGAGAGAGGCTTCTTGCTTCAGCTGCACCGTTGACAGCTTCGAGGTAGCTTGCATGTACCAAGCTTGAACCGTGCACTCTTTCATTGTACTCGAGCACATGAGCCGGGCATATGAAGAGTGCTTAGTCGGTGGCTGGGAGGCTTTTTTGTTGCGTATTCGTTCAATTTCTGCTTGTTGATTGCTTGTTGCTTTAAGAGAACTCGACGCCATCAATTACTGTGACTTCCGCATTGCCAAACGCCTCGTTGCGCCTTCATGCACCTTTCGACAAATTTACTGCTTCTCCTGCTCGATCACTGCAGGTGCCTTAATTGTGCGCTCGCTCAAGAACTCGAGTCCTTCACCACCCTGGACAATTGTGTTAGCTTTGCTCTGTTTGGTAATGTATATACTGTACTCACGTAACTGATCTTGGGTGAGATCTCAACACCAGCGTTGTCATCCTCGCTTGTCACAACAGCACCGACAGCCTCGAGCCATCTAGTGCCTTGACGGAAAATATCGCGCTTGCTGGTATCCGGGTCATCCTCTCCAGTGCCTCTTGCGTTCTTCAGAGGGGAGAACTCGTCCTCTCTCTTGACCTCCTGGCAAGCGAAGTTGTCCATGGAGAGGAAGGGGAAGCAGTCAAAGACGAATTGCTCAAGCTTGATGCCATTGGGCTTCTCGGGCTTGACAGTCTCACCCTTGTCAGTGTCGACGTAAGGAATCTTCTTTCTGGCAATGTGATGAGGGAGCTTGTCTGACCACTGAGGAATGCTTTCGAGGAAGCCGAATGAGTAGTAGTGGTTGACAATATTGGCAGCACGGAACTTGAGCAGACTTGAGTCCTTGGAGTCCTTTGCCTCCGAAGTCTCCTTGTCAATTTCAGAGTACTCGACAACGTCTGGCTTGCCGTTCTTTGACAAGATGAGTCCGACAGACTCCTTGGCATCACGCTTGCGGACGACCTTGGTGGCGATGTCCACTTCCTTGGATGCAGAGAATCCAATGAACGTGGGGTCAGCGACTCTGACGAGGCAGTTGTCGACACAGTAGGCGTGAATGTGCTTGATGCCTCTCTTGGACATGTCTTGAACAACGCCCGACTTGATCAGAGCGTTGTAGAGACCACCGTTGCCATCGGGTGCAACAGCAACCTTATGCTTAGACTCCAACAAGATCTTGCCGTCATTTGAGATGCAAGGAAGAGTGCCCTGCTCGAAGAAAATGACGTTGTTTCTGTTGAGGCCAAAGTATGCGTGCTTCTCGAAGAACTCCTCGGTAGGCTTGCGAGTAGGGCCGCTGGTCATGATATACCATGGTACGACAACCTCTTCCTTGCTGTGCTCATGCTCAGCCAAACGCTGAATCTTCCAGATTCTCTCTGCTTGAAGCTGGAAAAGGGACTTCTGGCTAGGAAGACCAATATCGTAGCATCCTTTGGGAGCAGAGCTACCAAGGCGAGTGCCCTGTCCACCAGCCATAAGGACTACAGCAACTTGATTCTGAGCAATGAATTGCAGACCTTGTGTGTACCATACGTTGAGATCATCGGGCTTCGAGTCGTAGATTGAGGAAGTGGCGGATTCGGGGAGCTGCTCAAGCTTGGGTTTGGCGTCTTCGGACTCGGTCTTGGGAGGATTCAAAGCGCGGTGGGTGACAGTGTTGACGTATTCGGGATCGATGTCAGCGAGTTGTTGGTAAAGGAGACCCTTCTCGCCCGAGTTGAGGTCATCCCAGAAAGCGAAGACCTGCTCCTGGCCGGCCTTGGTGAACTTTTCCAAGAGCTTCTGGTAGTCCTCCTGGCTAGGCTCCTCAGGGGCCTCGTGGTGACTGGTGAGATGGAGCTTCTCCAAGACGTTGTTGATCATGGCGGCAGCCATGTTGTGCGATGTGTGATATGTGGTCTAGCGGGGTAGATCGGAGGTATGTGGTGTTATGGAGCACAAATGCGCTTTCCGTGTGTATGGGAGAGGGTGGAGTGTGAGATGAGACAGAGATGGAGGGGTTGAGATGGACGAAGACACGAAACGCTTCTTGAGGCTTTCTTTTGTGATGGACCCTGCCGACGCCTGGCCTGAATCAACAATCACCATCCATTTGCATGGAGAAGCTCCCCCCACTTGCGTCACTCTATTTTTGGCTTTCTGCAATTTTGCTTCATCTTTTTGACCGACTCCTCGTATCTCTCGAAACAATCATCTATTGCTGGAACGATCATACGAGAAGCCAGCATCTCTTAGGTGCACTGTCGACCACAACTCTTTCACAAAGGTTGATCGTTCAAGCTGATGCTCAGCAGAACCCAATGATCGGCTGGTTTCAAGGGTAGGCGGTAAATATTCAACGTCTGAAACGCTATCTCATTTGGAGCATCTCGCATGACTCCATCCCCGTTCAAAAGTATGCTCAAGGGCGGTACAGCCATTCCTGCCTGCGGAATCTCACCTCAAAATCAACCTGACCAAACATGCCAACTGCAGCCATCAGATCATGGTCGCCTTCAAGACCCACGATGCTGCCGCTGTCGTCTCCATCACGCTCCTCGTACATGTTCCAGCCTCCTTCCTTCTGACCTTCTCGGGTGAAGAAGACCTCAACGTCCCTCCTGCGGCCAGGGAATTGTGCTGGTTTGATGTTCATACCAATACCGACCGTCTCTCCATCCTTGAAATAAGTAGTAAAGTCTTGACCGCCACCATCATCGTCAATGTAACGACGTCCATCATCGCCATGTACACCGAGGCTGGCCCTCTCCCAGCCAGGGAGTCGGAAAGGAGGATAAGGAGGTGCCACAAACCCGATCGCGATTCCAGCGTCTCCCTCATCTCCAGAGTCAGATCCCATGCGAGTCACGCGAATCTCAAAGTAAATTGTGAAAGGTCTACCCTGGTTCCTCAGAGGATCATTGAGGGCGGTAGAATAAACAGGAGCGGATGTGGTCAGGCTACAATCTTCGCAGTTTTTACGTGTGCGAACCGACCAAGTGTTCTGCTGACGCATCGCTCTCGTCAATTCGCCTGTAAAGTTTGGTGGAGGTTGACTGAAAGTGAATCCATGGAGACGGAGATCCTCATGAACTGAGGCAGGGATCTGACCAGGTGGGTAGAGACGATTGCAATTGCACCAATCCTTTGCTTGTTCTGCCGAGTATTGTGTTGCGTTGGCTGTAGGAGAGGTATCATAGGTCATAGCAGGGGCAGGCGGTAGTAGACTCGAATCTGGCACAGATAGCCATGGTGCATATTCTGGTGGGGCCGCTTCATTGTGGTAGTCGTTAGATGGAACATGACCTGGGGGAGGGCCTGGAGGAGGAGCGAAGTGTTCACTCGAACTAGCCTTCTCGTCATGCTTTTGGTAGCCTGGCGGTGGACCTGGAGGAGGCGCATAGCCCTGTGATGAAGCTTCTTGTTTCTTGCTCCAACCAGGAGGAGGGCCTGGAGGAGGATTGTACTTCTCGTTGGTCATGGTGAGCTTCGAGGTAATAACGATGTTAGGCAGTCCGAGGGGAGAGAGCGAGCTAGCTATTAAATGCTGTAGGGTGATTTATCACAGTGGCTTAGTAGTGGGCGCAGAATGAGGCAGATTCCAAGTTTCAGAGAAGTGTCACAAGAGGGCAGTGTCGAGAAGGATGAGCCAAGGAAGGATGATGATGGACCATGTGTTGGCAACAGCGGCTTTCGGCCTCTCATTCGCATCCTCGATTGACTTCAGCAATAGTACATTGGATGATTGGATGTAGTTTGATTCAGAGCAACTGTGTATGTACATAGTCCCTTGAGGCAATCCTAGGAACATGGAGAACATCATGCCTTTGGATAGCCGGTCGAGAAGATGCAATGACAGAGGTGTGGAAGGCAGGGGTCGTGTTACCAACATGGATCCGGAAGCTTTCCCCGCGGTTCGGGAGGGGCCGAAACAACATGTGCATGTCATGAGGCGTCTCGCAAACAGCAAAAGCAAAGCAGGCGGTCAACATGTTCAAGAAAACGACATGGACGGTCCGGCAGCACAGCTGCATCAAAACTTGCAGGATGCCGTGAGTGATGCTCTTGCCATGCGCCGACCGGTTCTTCATCACCTGAGCGCCGACACAGCATGGCTGCTTATGATCCCGCGTCCAGTCGCCGCAACAAAGCGTGGAGGTCGAGTCTACTTCAACATTTTGATCGACCCATGGCTTTCCGGAACACAGACCGACTACACGAGTTGGTTGAGTAAACAGTGGCACGCCGAGAAACCTCGAGTTCCGAATATCGCCGCCGTAGAAGAACTCATCCGCGAAACAGAAACTCTGGCCAGTGGGATACGCTTTGGAAAAGGTAGAAAGAGCAACGCACACGAGACCGAGGACCATGATGGGGTTGAGACTTTCATAGATGCTGTTGCCATCAGTCATCAGTTCACCGACCATTGTCATGAACAAACAATGCGGGATGTGCACCCAAACGTGCCCGTCTTTGCTACAGAGGTGAGCAGGCTAGGTCGCCGTGAACGTACTGGCTCATACTCATGAACATGTACAGAAAGCGATACCGCTGATCGAATCGTGGAAGCACTTCCGTGTCGTGCAGACGATACCACACTTCTCCCAAGACCCTGACTGGCACGCAACCTCAGTGCCTCCCTTACCAGAATGGCTCGGCATCTCTCGACTTGTAACAAGCAGCGATATGCTCTATTTCCATTCGGCTCTTATGATCACCTTCAACAATCAACAGAGTGGACAAGCTTCTAGACGAAGCAGCTCGCATCAATACACGGAACCTGAAGAGGAGGACGAGACGGCAGAAGCTGTCATCTACACACCACATGGAATACACAGTTACAGTGAGGATTTGGATCTTGTAACAAAGGCAAACCCTCCAATAAAGACACTGGTCTTCATACATGGCCTCGAAGACATTACCTTAGGAGCAGCGCAACAACTAAATTTGGGAGCACACAATGGCCTCAAAGCACAGCGGAAACTCAAAGCGAGCTATTGGGTTGGTACACACGACGAGGACAAGAAGGGTACAGGAATTGTCGGTTGGTTACTCAGGCGGAAGAAGATCAGTGTCAAGGATGCAGTAGAGGCTGAGAGAAAACGCATGGGAGGTTCCAAGAAGGATGAGGCTACCGATGAGGTGCTTGGATCGTTCCAAGGGGTCAACTGGGTTGATCTTGGTAACGGAGAGAGTCTAGTGTTACAATAAAGCTGGTCTTCAACTAATTCACATGCTCCATCGACTACTCGAGTGTTGTGTTGTTTGTCGAACATGTGAAAATCACGAATGACGCGGATGTCGGAGATTAGACGGGGATTTGGAGCGGATGCGGGATGGCGGCGGTGCAATCAAGTAATGGTTGCTTGACCAGCTGGCATTTGTCTTCGCATCGACATGTCCAATATCGCACAATGAAGACAGAGTCGTGGCGAGCCGTGTCGCTGCTCTTACTATGTCTATACCTGGCCTTCGTCAACTGCCAGGAGGCGGTACTGAATCAACAGGATCCGTCCCATTATGACACGACGCCGCACATGTCCAAGGGCCATGGCCACGCCTACGCCCACGATGCTCCGGCACACGACAAGGCGCCGTATGAGCAGACTCCTGCTGTCAAAGACGCTCTCGCTGCTCTGCGCAAGATCCGTCCCGTCACTAGTCGCCTTGCACGTCTCAGCAAGCCTTCAGGTGTCGTGGGCAACACAATTCACTACGCCAAAGAGTTGTTTGTTCTTCTCTTCATGAACCAGCCCGACCAGAAGCATCTCCTGACTACCGATACCACTGTCCAACCTCTCACTCCCGCTCTGTCTCGCGCCGTCACCCTACTCCAAGATGCCGCCGAACAACAAGACGCCGACGCTATCTGGCTGCTGGCCGAAATGAACTTCCACGGCAACTTTACCCACCCGAGGAATTACTCGCGCGCTTTCGAATACTACCAGACTCTGGCCTACTTGAACGGCAACAGTTCTGCCCAATACATGTTGGGTTTCATGTATGCTACTGGAATTGGAAACGCCGTTCCGCAAGACCAAGCAAGAGCCCTGCTATACCATACATTCGCTGCTGAGCAAGGCGACATTCGTTCTCAGATGACCCTAGCATATCGTCATCATTCTGGGATTGCTACGCCTAGAAACTGCGAAGAGTCCGTTCATTGGTACAGATTAGTCGCGAAGCAGGCTGTCGAGTTTTACAAGTCTGGTCCTCCTGGTGGCCACTCTCTGGTCAAGAACGCCTTCCGCCTAGTTGATGAAGATGGTGGCATTTACGGCGAGGGTGCGAGTGTCAGCAGCTCCGGTCCCAACGCAAAGGTTGGAGGCCCCACATCGGACGCCTACGCAGATTTGGATGATGTCCTTGAATTTCTGGACTTCCAGTCAAGGAAGGGCGATCTGAAGGCCACTTTCCACCTTGGCAGACTCTACTACGATGGCTCAAGAGGACTGGCTCGTGATTTCCCTTCCGCCAAAGATCACTTCATGCAGGTCGCTAGACTGTACTGGACTCCTTCTGGCAAGGTCAAGACCGACGTTTCGTCCGCTGTCGAGAAACTCGCACCCAAAGCTGCTGGCTATCTGGGTAGAATGTTCTTGCGTGGCGAAGGCACCGAGAAGAGCTACACCAAGGCCAAGATCTGGTTCTCTCGTGGAATTGAGCACGGCGATGCCCTATCACAGTACTCTATGGGAGTCATGTACATGGAAGGCCTAGGCGTTCCCAAAAACCCAGTCAAGGCTGCTGACTACTTTTCGCCCGCTGCCGATCAGGATCTTGCCGTGGCTCAGACGAACTTGGGAATCTTGTTCATGGATCAAGGTGATATCCATACTGCAAGAAGTTACTTTGAGCTAGCTGCCCGCAACAGCCATATAGAAGCTTTCTATTACCTGGCAGAGCTAAGTAACCAAGGTGTCGGTCGCGATCGCTCGTGTGGTATGGCTTCCGTCTATTACAAGATCGCAGCCGAGAAGGCCGAAGTCATCCACTCTTCCTTCATTGAGGCCAACGAGGCTTACGAGCGTGGCGATCTTGAGACTGCAATCATCGCATACATGATGGCTGCTGAGCAAGGCTACGAGATGGCACAGGCAAACGTGGGATATCTTCTTGACCACACACGTCCGCGCTTCTCACTTCCATCCATCTTCCCATTCCTACGCCGTCGTGTTGACGCAGCTAGTGATGCCGCTCTCGCGCTCATCTACTGGACTCGCTCAGCCAGGCAGTCCAACACTGACTCGCTCGTCAAGATGGGTGATTATTATCTTGACGGTGTCGGCACCGCATCTTCTCCTGACAACGCAGCCATCTGCTATCAAGCCGCTGCGGAAGGAATGGCGAGCGCGCAAGCAATGTGGAACCTTGGCTGGATGCACGAGAACGGTATCGGTATCGAGCAAGACTTCCACCTAGCCAAGCGTTTCTACGATCAAGCACTCGGAACAAACGCAGAGGCATACTTGCCTGCTAAACTGAGTCTTGCAAAGTTGAGGTTGCGTAGTTGGTGGAATGGCGTCAGTGGTGGTAGCGTCAACTCCATCAGAGATGAGCCTTGTAAGTGACACCCTCATTCACACTCCCACATCTGACTAACGTTATTTGACACAGCTCACAAGCCAAGTCGTACACTAAGCCAATGGCTCAACGACTTCCTCGAAGCCGACGCAGCCTACTACGCCGACCACTTCGAGGCCGATGACTGGGATGACGCACACACGCACATGCCGGGAGGCGACGACTTCTATGACGACGGCGACATCGATGATGGTATGCTCGAAATGCTAGTCATCGTGGGCTTAGCCGCTACACTTGCTTTCTTGGTATATTATCGTCAGCAGAGACAGCAGGAAGCAAGACGTAGAGAGGAGCAGCAGCAGGGAGTGGTGCCACAGCAACAGCAGGATCAAGGGTTCTTCCCTCCACCAGGTAATCCTGAGTTTGCGAATTGGGTTGCTGGGGGTGTGGGACATTGATGTGCCCATATCTTGATCTTCTACTTGGGTTTCGAGTTAGCTCGGAACGTTGTTGCATAAGTAAAACAATCAATTAGCGAACAAATGACCTTTCATTACCTCTCATCTATAGACCTGGAAGTTTCAGAGAATGCGCCTGTAAGGTTGATATACAACTTAGGTTTTGCTCTCGAGACGAGCATCCGGATATGGACCCGAAGATAGGCCAAATCCGTCCTGACAAGGAAGGTTTACCACTCCCGGCCACATGGGTAGCGGGGTAAGATAACGGACGACATATACATACTTTGCTACCTGCCTCACTCAGTTTCTTGCTTACATCTTCCTTTACTCCAAGAGATACTATAGACCAATATCATCAGTCATGGCAGACTATCAAACCTACGATCTAGGCGACTTCACCCTCCAATCAGGCGAAACCATTCCCTCGGCAAAGATAGCATACAAGACTTTTGGAGACCCATCACTACCGGCAATCATCTATCCGACATGGTACAGTGGATGTGTGTCTCAACCATCTTTCTACGTTATCAACAGATACTGACTCCAAGCAAAGCAATCTCCGACAACGAATGGCTCATCTCCCCTTCAAAAACACTCTCCCCTGCCACCTACCACATCATCATTCCCGCACTCTTCGGGAACGGACAATCCAGCTCTCCCTCAAACACTTCCATCAGCCCATTTCCTGCAGTAACCTTTTACGATAATGTTAAGGCCCAACATCAATTGGTTACAAAACACCTGAAGATCGACCATGCCTTTGCAGTATTGGGATGGTCAATGGGAGCGGGACAGACTTACCAATGGGCAACTCAATATCCAGAGTTTATGGATAAAGTGGTACCGTTCTGTGGTTCTGCGAAGACGAGTTTGCACAATCAGGTTTTCTTGGAGGGGGTGAAGACGGCGTTGGTTGCTGCGAAAGGTGGATCTTCTGCTGGGATTTGTAAAGGACAAACTGTGGGAACAACAGAGTGGACGGAAGAGCAAAAGACGGTGGGATTGAAGGCTTTAGGGAGGGTTTATGCTGGTTGGGGATTCAGTCAGGCGTTTTATCGTCAACGACTCTATGAAACTGCATTGGGGTATCAGGATTTGGAAAGGTATGCTTTGCCCTCATCTACCGATCCACCCTTCTCCCCTCCTTCCTTCCTTCCCTCCTCCATCCTTCCACCTCCTTGTTTCGTATACTAATAACATGTGATGGCATCCAGCTTCATGCTCGAATTCTGGGAAACCTGGGCCCTCTCCAAACACCCCGAAAACATGCTAACCATGCTCCAAACCTGGCAATCCGGCGACGTCTCCGCCCAACCCCCTCACAATGGAAACTTCGAAGCGGCAATGGCAGCTATAAAAGCAAAAGCACTCGTACTCCCCGGAAAAACCGACCTCTACTTCCCACCAGAGGATTCGGAATATGAAGTCGAGTGTATGGAAAAGGGCGTGGGGAGATGTGTGGCTTTCCCTAGTGTTTGGGGGCATTGGGCTGGTGGACCGGGGCAGAGTACGGAGGATGTTGAGTGGTTGGATGGGAAGTTGAGGGAGTTTTTTTGATGAGTAGTGGGATGGTTGGAAGATTGAAGTTGAGAGATTGTATCGAGAAGGTAATCATCTCTCTTCATTGGTTATACTTTTATCTCTAAAGATCAGCTACAACTATGACAATGCATGATCTTTTTCAAAGATTGACCAGGCTCAAGATCAACTCTCATTAGAGGAGGATCATGGTTTCAATGTGGCATACTCCCGCCAAAGCACGTCTTGCGGCAAGCCGAGCCACGCCGGTCCGAATTTTATTGTCTTCTGATTATAGAATACATGGTGAACCCTATCATCTTTCAATCTTCATCCCATGGACTGCTCGATGTGCGTAAGAGTGAACATAACTAGGCTTCTGAAAATCTTGTCTGACGACCCGGAATGAGAATACTATTCGCCGTTGATAGAACGAAGATAGAGGCACCGCATAAACGAATACACGCTTTGTATGACCAAGAACAGTTAGACGAATGTAGCTTCGAGAGCGAAGAAAAGAACACGAAGTGGGAATCAAAGAAGGGCGCAAGCTATCGCGGCCTAGCAGATGAACCCTTTATGTGAGATTGTGTATTCATCTTCGATAGCAGCATAATCGAATCGAGGTAGCATGTTCTAGTTAAGGTAGTCGTATTGTTTAAAACGAGGAACGACACCGTAATCCCGACCGGTTCCCAAACGGATGTACATCCTTGGACGGCATCTACCTCGAGTAAGGACATGGAAGACATCTGACCCTGATGTTTGCGAAGCATCTATACTTCAAGAAGTTGGAAGCAGCGATACACACTCCTTCTTTCCGCAGAGCAATGCCGTAGCCGTGTTACGATGAGCGATTTCCAATCCTTCCTACTTCCTCTTTCCATCTCTCTCCTCGACCAACTCCCAAATATACCCGTTGACAAACCACTTCTCCAATTCCTCCTTCTCCATCCCTTCCGCACCCTTTACTTCACCCACACACCCCTCCTCCCCACACAAACACTTGAATCCTCTATCCATCTTCCACTCCGTACTGGGATAAAAGAAACTCAGACTATCCCCCTCCCTCAACTCTTTCCCTCTAGCAACCCTGACCTCCATCTTTTCCGTATCAATCTCGAGCGTAGGATTGCAAGAATGATTGAGGTAAGTGAATGCAGAATCTAGAGAAATATGCGAGGAGGCGGAGACTTGGAGGGTATGCCATTGGGGCGTAGGGGTGAATGTGTATGCTGTTATGGGGGCGAACAGGGAGCCGGAAGGTAGAGAGATTTTGGAGATTAATCCGTGGCCGGATGCATGAGAGGTGTATTCTAGGAGATCTTGGAGGTTGTTTGCTGTTACTGGGAAGGCTGGCTTTTCGTGGTCGGATTTTGTGGTTGTTGTGGATGCCATTTGTGTTGTTTGAAGGTGATGTTTCTTGAGTAGATTGGTGTTGAAGTTGATGTGGTGTGTATTTTATTGATTGCGGTTTGATGTTGGATGTAAGGGAAGAGTAGAGTCATGAACTTACAGTTGTTGGAAGTGAAGTCTTACATGATGATGCTATAACCGAATTGCCGGTTATGGAACAATGAGGCCATGTTTCCGAGGCTGTTGTCGTGGGACATGTGTCCTCTATCATGCCACCATCGATGTCATTGTTTGGTGTCTAAGCGCCGACGCCCTGTGGGGTGGAACAATCGGTAGGACAGGGTGACGATTTGCGTTCGCGATGTGAGCAGCGGGGGAAAAAACGTGGAACCAGTTATTTACATTTGGTCGAAGGGGAAATGGTATAAGTTCTATATCATGGACGCTATGCCAACTAGTAAGAGTCGCCGCTCGTCATATCAGAAAAAGCCAGACAGACCGCCGGATGCGCCAGGTAAAACTCCTTGTCGTTATGGAACAGAAAAGACACACATTTACAGCTGGATATCGTTGTTCAACAAGCGCACCTCCTCGCCTGGCTTGAAAGCTGGAAGTCCAATATAAGGACATCCGTCACATCTGAAAGCATCTCCCAAAGCACAGTTACCGCAACTGCCAACCTTGCCCTGCACGGTGAAATCGACCTCTGCCAAATCATCGGTATCCAACTTCATAGTCTGCAAAGCACTGTCGGCAGCCTCACGCTTGGCCTTGTCCTCTGCATCAATCTTTTGCTTAAGTCCACAAGTGCAGTCTTTGCATGCGCGTCTTCGCTTGCCATTGGGCTTGCAGGCTTCGGGAATGTTGATGGGGCGTTTGCGGTCTTCCTCGCTGAGGAGGGTGTTAGGGTCGATGGAGGAGCCGGCGAGCAATTCTTCCTTCGAGGGCAATTCCATCTCTTCGTCTTCGTCGTAAAACTCTACATCCAAGTCGTCGCCCATGTCAAAACCTACGCCTGCGGGCGCTGAAGGAGCTGCGGGCTGAGGTGTCTCGGTGATGGTCTTGTTGATAGCTTCGATGTTGTTCAAAGGTACAGCTGCTGCGTTTGCCTTCTTCTTCTTTCCGAAACTCAGGGTGACGGTTTGCGCGGCAGCTTGTGCTGGCTTTGACATGCCGCCACTGACATCCTGGACGAGACCAGCGAGGATAGCCTCCGTCTGCTCAGCAGATGCCGATGTACCGAATTGGCCATCCTGGCTCTTCAGCTTTCCTCCGTCCTTGAGAGAAGGCACCAACTTCTCAATAATGGCTCTGTTGAGAGGCTCGCGTGATCCATCGACATTTGTGAGTAGAAGGACGAGATCGTATGTGGATGCGGGAAGAGAGACGAGACCGAGCGCGAGACGATCGAGCATCTGGATGTCGGTGGCATTGCGGTCGTGAGCCTCGACAATGCTGTTGAGGGCGTCAGGGTGTGAGGCGATCGAAGGTGGGGCGAGGAGGAGAGTTCTGTCTTGCGACTTGGCCGGTGGTGGCGCGAACGAGAAGTCGGATGTGTTGTCAATGGTGATGCCGGGCGCCATTGTGAGGGATGTGTATGTGTGATTTATTGAGGAGAAGACCAAGTTTACTTTGAGCCCGAGAGAAGCGCCTCGAAGTGGATCGTCGGTGGGGCGAAGGAATCTGCTGATTGAGGGGTTCGCAGGCGGATTGGGTGATCAAAGAGGTATCCGGTGAAGCGTGATGGTATACGAAGAGTGTATAAGGAAAATTCAGAGTAGAGCGACAGAGATATGGCAAGAGCGAATATGATGAAAACAATTGCGCAAAAGGTGATTATCAATGTACAGAACCCCGCGTATGACCAATCCCAAATTCTGACCAATCAAGACCATTCCTCGCCCGCCGACCTCGCTCAACACTTTCACATGCTGACGGATCAGGAGCCAAGCAATTGCGTTTTCTTTGTACGAATCTGGTCGTCTTAACCCTGCCCGCGGAAACACCCTCTCCATCTGCTTACGTTAAAGCTATCTATATGTAGGACACGACCTCTGCTGAATCTGTGGTTAGTGGAAGCGCGGGAGAACTCGCTGCTCATCAGACATTGTTATGAGAGATCGAAACTCAGCACATAGTACATGTAAACTCAACCATTGATGAAAGTAGAAGAAATGCGTATACAATAGGTACATATAAAAGCAACCCAGAAAACTCCACTGTCTCGTTACTGGATATTATGAAGATTCTCATCCGTCAATCGTGTCTGCTTGCCATCTCGTGATTTCTTATTTGACAATCTTGCAGATCAAGTCTTGTCCATCGACCGAGTCGGACTCCTTAACACTGAGCTCGCCGACCTTACCAGAGTGAGGTGCGCTGATGACCATCTCCATCTTCATGGCACTCAAGATGGCAATGGGGTCACCCTTGTTGACCTCGCTGCCCTCCTTGACTCTGAGCTCGACAACGACACCACTCATGGGTGCACCAACCTGGCTGCTGTCACCAAGGTCGGCCTTCTTGCGAGACTTGTTCTCAACAGCGGCGTGTTGGTCGTCGACGGTCACTTGACGAACTTCACCGTTCATCTCGTAGAAGACCTCTCTTTGGCCAGTTTGCTCGGAAAGGGGACCGATCGCCAGAAGCTTGATAATGAGCACCTTGCCCTTCTCGAGCTCGACGTGGAACTCCTCACCAATCTCGGGCTTGGCCAAGAAGTACTTGGTAGGCAGGACCGACAGGTCACCGAACTTCTGTGTCCACTTCTTGAAGTCCTCGAAGACCTTGGGGTACATGACGTATGATGCAACGTCGGACTCAGTGTAACCACCGAACTGCTCCTTGAGCTTGTTACGCACCTCGTCGAAGTTGACAGGCTCGAGGTAGAGACCAGGTCTCTTGTCCATCTTTCTACGCTCACGCAGAGCCTGCGAACGGAGAGGCTCGGGGAAACCACCGTATGGTTGTCCCATGAGACCCTCGAAGAACTCAAGGACGGATGAGGGGAAGTCGAGCTGCTCGGCCTTCTCGAGAACGTCGTTGTAGCTCAGCTTGTTGCTGACCATGAACTGGGCAAGGTCACCAACAACCTTGGAGGTAGGAGTGACCTTGACAATGTCGCCGAGAAGATCGTTGGCTTGCTCGTAAGCCTTCTTGGTCTGTGCCCATTGCTCACCAAGACCTTGCTGGGAGGCCTGGAAAATGAGGTTGGTCAGTTGACCACCAGGAATCTCGTGCTCGTAAACCTCAGGGTCAGGACCAGTGAGACCAGCCTCGAAAGGCGAGTAGAGCAGACGGAGCTGAGCCCAGTAGTGGTCAATCATTCTCAAGTGGTGAGGGTTGAGACCAGGGTCGAAGTCGCTACCCTCGAGAGATGCGACGATGGCACCAATGCTGGGCTGAGAAGTCATACCGGACATGCTGTCAGTGGCGGCATCAACAGCGTCAGCGCCAGCCTGAGCACAGGCTACCATGGAGGCAACACCAGTACCAGCCGAGTCGTGAGTGTGGACGTGGATGGGAAGGTCGGGGTACTTCTTTCTGATCGAGCCAATCAGCATGGTGGCGGCCTTGGGCTTCAAGACACCGGCCATATCCTTGATACCAAGAATGTGAGCACCCATGTTGACAATCTTCTCAACAACACCCATGTAGTACTCGAGGTTGTACTTCTTGCTGGGGTTCAGCATGTCACCTGAGTAACAAACGGTTCCCTCAGCAACACCACCAGCCTTGAGGACAGCCTTAACACCGACCTCGAGCTGCTCAACATCGTTCAAAGCGTCAAAGACACGGAAGATGTCGACACCGTTCTTCTTTGCCTGCTCGCAGAAGTGGAAGATGGCGTTGTCGGGAAGCGATGAGTATGCAACACCGTTGGCACCACGGAGGAGCATCTGGAAGGGAATGTTGGGTACGAGCTTTCTCATCTTGCGGAGTCTGTCCCAAGGGTCTTCGTACAGGAAGCGCATGGCAACATCAAAAGTAGCACCACCCCAGCACTCAAGAGCCCAGGCGTTGCTGAGAGCATAGCTGGTCTCCTTGGCAATGTTGAGGAAGTCGACAGTACGAACTCTGGTGGCAAGAAGAGACTGGTGAGCGTCTCTCCAGGTTGTGTCCATGATCAAGCAGCCCTTGTTGGCTCTTACAGCCTTGGCAAAGGCATCAGGGCCTTGGTCCACAATAATGCTTCTCCAGCCCTGCTTGCAGGGCTCTGAGACCTCAAGAACATTCTTCTGCTCGTCGTGAAGAGTAGGGATAATGATGTCGCCCTTGAACTTGGGCTCACCGATCTGGCCCTTGATCTGACTGCCGTTCACGGCAAGGTCACCAAGGTAGCTGAGCAGCTTCTGAGCACGGTTTTGACTGTTGACAAGAGCAAACAGCTCAGGGGTATCATCGATGAAAGTAGTCCAGCAGCCGCCGGAAACGAATGTAGGGTGGGTGAGAAGAGATGCCAAGAAGGGAATGTTGGTCTTGACACCGCGAATTCTGAATTCGACCAGGGCACGGAGCATCTTTCTGCGGACAATCTCGTAGGTGGAGCCACGGACTGAGCACTTGACCAGCATACTGTCGTAGTGAGGAGTAATGACAGCTCCTGCAAATCCGTTCCCGCCGTCTAAACGTACTTTAAGGGCACAGTTAGCATGTTGAACGAGTCGAAAAGTAATACTCTCCCGAAAATCATCGGCCACCGGCACCCACCTGTCTCATTGCAGAACAGCCTTCAAAATCAGCCCACGACCACGGAGAGTAACATCGAAGCGCACTCTCAATGGCCGCAGGCGAGTTTGGAAACACTTCGTGCAATGCGACAGCTGCAAAGACTCAGGGGCTCGGGCTCGAAACACCGCTCTTGGTGGCTGATGGCCGATGATTCCTGGAGCTTCAATGTACATACCTCCATTTCCACCAGCTGAGCGGTATACCTCAATTCTGCCGGTGTCGGGCTGGAAGCCCTTGGTGGGATCCTCGGTAGTGATACGGCACTGACAGGCGAAACCACGGACTGAGATGCGGTCCTGGGTCAGACCGAGCTGCTCAAGCGAAGCACCTGCAGCGATCTGGATCTGAGCAGCGACGATGTCGATACCAGTAATCTCCTCGGTGATGGTGTGCTCGACCTGAATTCTAGGGTTGATCTCGATGAAGTAGTGGCGGTTCTCCTGATCAACCAAGAACTCAGCAGTACCAGCGTTGCGGTAGTTGACCGACTTGGCGAGTGCAACTGCATCGTTCAGGATGGCCTGACGGGTCTCCTCGGGCAAGTCCTTTGCAGGAGCAAGCTCAACGACCTTCTGGTGACGTCTCTGGACACTGCAGTCACGCTCGAACAAGTGGACAACGTTACCGTGGCTGTCACCGAGAAGTTGGACTTCAATGTGCTTGGGGCGGTACAAGAAGCGCTCGACGAAAACGGTACCGTTACCGAATGCAGACTTGGCCTCGGATGTGGCACGCTCGAAGGCCTCCTTGAGCTCCTCTTGCTTCCAGACGACTCTCATACCACGGCCACCACCACCAAAGGCTGCCTTGATGATGATGGGGAATCCGTGCTTGTCGGTAAAGCTCTTGACCTCCTCGAATTTCTCAACAGGGCCGTCGGTACCGGGAACGACGGGGACCTTGCACTTGATGGCAAGCTCACGAGCCGAGACCTTGTCACCGAGTGCATCAATGGTATCGGGGGTGGGACCAACGAACTATTGCATGTCAGTGCGACTGTTAGACGAACTTCCAGGACATTGCAAAACTCACGATCATGCCAGCAGCTTCGACCTTGCGAGCGAAGTCGGCGTTCTCACTCAAGAAGCCATAACCAGGGTGAATGAGGTTAACATTGTGTTCCTTTGCGATCTTGACGATCTCGTCACTGGCAAGGTAGGCAGCGACGGGTGTGTATTCTCCTCTCTTGCCAATGACATAGGCCTCGTCGGCCTTTTGTCTGTGCATAGACAGGCGGTCCTCATGACTGTAGACGGCTACTGTCTGGAGCGAAAGCTCGTGTGCGGTACGGAAAATACGGATGGGGATTTCACCACGGTTGGCGACTGTGTCACAGTTAGCAATTGTTGAGAATGTCGGTTCCAGGAGGCATCGTACCCAGGATCTTCTTGGCCTTCATGATGGAAGAGTTGGCGCGCAGACGCGAGTGAACAGTGTTCTGGGTGTGCGTGTCGACGCCGTCCTCAATGGCCTCCTCGTTGGAGTCCGAGGTCTGGACATTATGGGTAGCTGCAAAGTCCGACATGTTGACGGGTCAATGCCTCACACAGCTGCAATCTGAGAGCAGCTGCTTGCCGGAGCTCGGTGGAGAGGAATTGAGGGGTTGGAGGGGGTTGAGAAAGCGGTATGCAGGGAGTGAAGGAAGGAAGGAAGAAGTGTTGATAGCTAAACAGACTTTCGAGTCACAAGCGGTGGACCTCAGCAAAAAAGCGATGACGGTGAGCTTATTCCAACTTGCTATCTCGGCCTCTGCTTGGGAGCTTGGTGTTGCTTCGGCTGAACGTGCCCCGCCAATCGGAAAAGCTGGCAAGGATCGCGAGATAAGGCCGGATTCACTGCTTACTAGAAGCAATTATGAACGCAAAACTACCTTGAAGCCGCCCAGGAGTTGTTGGTTTCCATCATGAACATTTCTATACCATTCAATGACCTATATAGCTCCATGAAATCATCCTCGGGACATCATTAACCCCACTTGACGAACCTGGAGAAACATTGTCAGTGCACTTGGGGTTAACCCGAGTGCTTCTCGTGAACTGTCGGGTAGAAACGGAGGCAGCTGTTCCTGCAGGGTCCCCGAACTCCTTCGGCCATCACCACCGAGGACGGCTTCTCTATCCGCTGCCACTCACCACTGCCTTGGGTCTCTCTCCGCTTTGCTCCCCACATGCATCTCTGTTCTTTTGTATCCCTCGGGTCATCGTTGTGACTTTCCTATTGATCCCCACCGAGCTCCTCGAAGATACAAACTCTAGCCTTGAAGCCAACTCACTCGGGTTGTTTGACCGGCTACTGTGATGGCTCAAATATCTTACATGATCGATTTGAAGCACCGTTCAAGATTACGACTCAGCATTGCTGGAACTGCATCCGTAATTCTTCCGACGAAATTATCCTTCGTCTCTCTCTTTGAACAGTCCTAGCCTCGGTCGACAATAGACGTCCTCGGTCGTAGGGAGGTACTTTGAAAAAGGTCCCTCACTTTGTTTCGATTACCAAATTAGCGCGAGAGCGATGGAACAGATGCCTGACAGTGTGTACGCAATACTGTGACTGACTAGTCGCTCATATCTCGTCCTCCTGAGATTTCGCGAGCACTTTCGGACCTTCGATGATCTTGATCTTTCTTCCTTCCCACCACGACATGACACCCGCGATCATACTAACACCACAACCTAATCCGATGAAAAGGCCAGCTCCCCATGTCGGACGGTCGATTCGATTGTAGTGCCACATCATGTACGCCATACCGACCTGAAACAAGGTATTGAACACTATCAGCCCTGTCGAGTACGATCAGCATCTGTTTGGCGACCAGCGACTTTCATTAAACTTACAAACAACAAAGTCAAGCTTCCAAGGACTCGTCGGCGGCGCATGCTTGCCGGTAAAGGTGAGTCGCTCGTCTTCAAGATGTTCTTCACCATGCCGGGCTCCCATGCGGAACCAGTCGTCGTTTCGTTTTGCCAATTTCTTGAGAGCAGCATGACCGTTCTCAGGCCCCCATCCAGCTCGCCAGCACGCACACCACCACAGGTCTCTGAATCGCCATGGAGCCAGACCGAATGCCGTCAAGCAGAAGAGAGCATTGAGGATTTGCGAGTCGATCTCGAGCCAGATTTTGCGAGGGGAGGAGTCCGCATCTCCATTATCCGGATGGTTCATAGCAGGTGCTGCTTTGAGGATCAAGAAGAACAACATGGCACCCCAAGCCACGACATTGAGACCGTAAATCGTTATCAGGAAGCCAGTGGGCGTGAGAATGAATTTTCGAGCTGCAATCAGACCATGCTTCGCAGCCGTGGTCCAGGGCACTTTGACATGCTCTACTTCTTGAACAGGCGGCTGATATGTAGAGCTTTGTGTTTTGACCACCTCAGGCAGTGCATTCTTCTCATTCGACTGGCTGGATTCCGAGGGCGATATGGATGACTTGGTGTCCTTTCGTTCCTGCTGAGTCTTGGTCCTGACAAGGAAGTCTTGCTTCAGATCATCGGCGTGGGCTACCCGAGCACTGTGACCATTCTCGTCGAACACAATGTTTTCTCCACCAACGACCGGAGATCTCAAGTCCTTGAGGTTTGGCGCATGGGCAATTGCTGTGCCTGTTGCTTTCCACATGCCCAGCTGGGGATTCAGATTGATGACCTTGGAAGCTGCGCTGACGGACATGTTACGCAGGCGACCTACAGTACCCTGACTGGGCCCGTCGTCCGAAGGAGGGTCGACGTTATCTGCCATCGCAGTAAAGTGCGATGTTACTAGTTCAGAAAACTGATTGTGTGATGTTCAAGAAGATGGGAGTAGGGTTCTCTAAACATCTTGACATTCATCTGTTACTTCCCGTTATGATTTCTTGTTCTTTTGACAGCTGGAACGCCGTTCGCCTGCTTATAGACGTTTTGGCTTTCGATAGCAGAACGAAAGTATCCTTCTGATAGGTCAAATTAGAGCGTTTTGTTGATCGTCTCGTTCGCGATGGCAAGTCGAACCTGTCTGTCGGGACTGCGGTCTCTTGGAGGTCCGGTGGTCGGTGACAGACTGATACCGAGGTCGAGCTGAGGGAACAGAAGGTTCCTGCGCTCGAAACGGCGTCTCAAACCACTTGGCATCTGGCGATGAATCAAGACTACTACAATAGAAACATCGCAGTGAGGGATGCAACACAACATCAGCCGCATAATCAAGATATTGGCCTGATGGACAGCTCGAGGCTGTATGGACGCCATCAAGGGTCTTCCCAAGCTCTTCAAAGATGCCTCGGTACCGATTGCAGACCGAGGATATTGATAAGTCATCAAGCACATGAAGCTTTCTCGTTCATCGCCAGCAAAGTCTTTTCGGGCTGCAGCAGTAATTCTCTTGCTCGTGTTCTAGATCAACCAGCTTGGCCAGACAAATCATCTGTTTCTGTCAAGTTCTTCGCTCATGTGACGGCCGAGGTTGGGGTTTTACCGTGGAGCGTTTAGATGAACCGGCTATACACATAAGATCAACGGTGCTAAGAGGTACCTCTATCTATTTCTCGTTGATACCAACGTTGATTGGCTAATTTCTCGCGAATGTTTCTGCATCTGACACCTGCAGTAGTTCAGGTCCATTTGAGCTTGGGAAGTCCAGCCTGAGCAACTCGGATTTTCATGCGCATACAGCTGGCATTGAGTGTCGCCGAGGAGCAAGGTAGAGGTCGTCTGATGTGACAGTATCCAGCTCGCCGACCTTTAACAACATCGTCATTGTTACGGATTGCAGCGGATATAAAGACCATTCAATTCTAGAAACGCCGGGTATTGATGCTAAAAAATTAAGGTTTGCCTGACCGTTGCGCATCAGGGCCGCCGCCTTCCGAAGTCGACATCACACCCAAGACGCCCATCAAGATTCCTCGTTCAATGGCGGCGCCTTCTCGTTCAGGTGCGGTTGGAATAGCTACCGGTAAGCGTGACAGATAAGCAACATGTTGTTCGCAGCTGGCCAGTTCGAAGCGTTGCAGCACTTATGTGCATTCGTCTAAACTAGACAAGAACTACAAAACCGTTGCCGATGACTACAAGGCTACCAGCCATAAAAGGTCCGCGATGAACCCTGTTCTAGCTCTATTTGCTTTACGATGTCATAGTGTACCTCATGGTCAATTTTTCGCGCCAGCGGCGTATGACCTTCATCATCCTTGGCCATCTTGTAACTTCGCATCACAACTCTTACCACTTCTAACATACACATACTAGAACGCGTTCGATACGCAAACATACTCGCAGGCATTAGCCATGTCGTCCTGCTTCTCTGGATCAGATTACAAGCTCCAAAGGAACAACTCAAAGGTCGCGGAGGATGGCAGAGCTGATGTCTCCATTGACAAGAGGCTGCAGGCCAAGCTTCTTCGCCAATTCCACCGCGACGACAAGAAAGCAAAGAAGAGTCCCGATGAAGCTGAGAGCCGAGAGCCGAAGAAGGCAACATTACACTGGCGCACTCGCAAGGACGACTTCCAGCCAGATCTCCATGGATTCGAAGGCGTACCACGAATGAACATTGCGATTCTTATTACCGGCAGCAGAGGAGATGTCCAGCCATTTATCGCTTTGGGAAACGTTCTACAAAAATGTCCATACAATCACCGCGTCAGGATCTGTACACACCCAAATTTCAAGGACTTCGTTACAGACAATGGACTCGAGTTCTACTCAATTGGTGGTGATCCTGAGAAGCTCATGTCTTACATGGTTCGCAATCCTGGTGTGATACCCAGTTTCGAGTCTATGAAGGCTGGTGACGTTGGCGATCGCCGCGAAGAAATTGCAGAGATGCTGGAAGGCTGCTGGCGAGCATGTACACAGGCTGGCAATGGCATTGATCCAATCAAGTTGCCAGAAACGAGCAAGATTAGCTCGGAAACAATCATGAAATTACCAGATCCTTTCGTCGCGGATGCTATCATAAGCAACCCCCCTGCCTATGCCAACATTCATATCGCAGAGAAGCTCGCCGTGCCCCTCCATATGGTATTTACGATGCCGTGGAGTCCTACTACTGCCTTCGCTCATCCTCTGGCAAATTTGGACACTAATAAAGGAGACCGAAAACTCGCAAATTACCTTTCGTACTACAGTATGGAACTACTCACATCCGAGGGCTTAATCGACCTGATTAACGACTTCCGAGAGAACACACTGGCACTGGATCCTCTGCATGCTGCGTGGGCGCATCAATTGCTGCCTCAACTCAAGGTGCCATTCACATACTGCTGGTCACCCGCACTTATTCCTAAACCAGAAGACTGGGGTTCACACATCACCATTAGCGGCTTCTTATTCATGGATCCCAAGAAGGACTTTGAGTTCGACGCTGATCTGAAGGAGTTCTTGGATGCTGGCGAACCACCGGTTTACATCGGTTTCGGCTCAATTGTCGTTGATGATCCAGAGGCTATGACAAAGATGATTCTAGACGCTGTTAAGCAGCTTGGAAGTAAGTCTTTACAGTGTTTTTTGCATGTGCTAGTCTGACACACATTTTAGTAAGAGCGTTAGTCTCCAAAGGCTGGGGTGGCATCGGAGGTGAAGATGTACCGGATAACGTGTTCCTCCTCGGCAATGTACCACACGACCAACTCTTCCCGCACTGTTCTGCAGTAGTACATCATGGAGGTGCTGGAACAAACGCCATCGGTATATCGCTAGGATGCCCGACTGTCGTAGTGGTGAGTAAGATATGAAAACTTCATAAGAAAAGAATGCTAACAACTGATGCAGCCTTTCTTCGGCGACCAACCATGGTGGGGAGAGATGATCCACAGAGCCGGCGCGGGCCCTTTACCCATACCTTACAAGGATTTGGATGCCGACAAATTGGCGAATCAAATCAGAGAAGCACTCAAACCTGAGACAAAGGAGCGTGCCAAAGAGCTCGCCGCTCGGATCAAGGAGGAAACTGGTGCGAAGACCGCCGCCAAATTCTTCCATGAGACGCAACAGATGCAAGATACCGGCTGTTTCTTGTGTCCAGATCAGGTAGCCGTATACCGCGTAAGAAGAACCAACATCAGACTTAGTGCCCTGGCCACCGGCATCCTGGTCGACCATGGCATCCTCCACCCTCAGCATCTTAAGCTCATCAGGAAGAAGCGTTGGTATGTCGAAAAAGGTGCTCAAGAGCCTGTAATCGGTATCCTTGGCGCTATTGGCACAACAGGAGTCGGCTACAAGAATTGCTTCAGCCGCCTAGGCAAAGATCTACACGCCAACAAAGCAGAAAAATCTCCATCTCACGTCATGGTCGGCGATGCAGAAGCCGCTGGCGAGGTTCCAGGTGCTCTGAAGGCTGTTGCCAAATTCACTGGATCTATGGGCTTGAACACTCTCAGATTCCCTGTGGACCTGCTCTACAATGTGGCAAACGGCTGTCATAATCTTCCGTGGCATTTCTTCAACGACGACACCGTCCGCGTTCGTGGTGAGATTAGTGGTGTGATGTCGGGAACAAAGGTTGGATTCCAAGAGCTAGTCTTTGGCTTCTACGACGCCTTCACCGGTGTAGTGACTCAACCCGTCCGTGGTTACAAGAAGCACAGCAGCGAAGGAGTAGGAGCAGGAGCATGGGGAGCCACAAAGGGAGTCGGCAAAGGCCTAGTCGGCCTGGTCAGCAAAAGCTCAGCCGCCGCTCTAGGTGTCCCCGGCTACGGCTTCAAAGGACTCGAGCGCTCCGTACGCAACGGCTGGAAAACAAACGACACACCCAACGAGAACAGTCTGGCTTTACTCAACGCACTCAGAGGACAAGGCCAACGCTCAGGAGACGAACAACTCGGCAACGCAGCATTATCCATGGTCAGCCAAGCCCAAGGCAACAGTATCAGAAAACAACTCCGAGGCAGAAGAGGATGGCAATGCTTCATGGATCTACAACACCTTCGTCAGAACCCCGACAAAGCTGCCGCTCAGGAGGAAGAAGTGCTGCGTCGCTGGGACGAACTCAAGGTCCCGAAAGAATTCACTCGACTTGAGGAGTAAAACTTCATAGACGAATGAGTGTATGAGTATAGTAATAATTTGTAATTATAGTGACGCTTTAATGGATAACGTATTTTCACACGCATGCATGCCGATTTGTTCAGTTGTACTTTGTCTTTGTGAAGGCATATTGATGCAATTCATTAAATTGTACAGGATCTGGGTTGGTCACGACTTTTGGCCATCTCTCAGTACGTTGATCTTTGAAAGCATAGCTGTCGAGATTGCAATTGACTACAACTCGAATGTCATTAATCTACTAAACATGAAGCGATTGTATGGTATGTTAATAATAATCTCATCGATGCATACACATGGAGTGAAGTTTCGATTGCCTGGCTTGCAAACACTCCGATCCCATGTTTGCAAGAATAGCTTTGTGAAATCTTTTTGTGTTGCAAACCGTGAATACAGCGTAAGCTCGAGATCATATCTGTTAAGCTCTTTGAGACCCCTGTAGGTTGCTTTCGAGGAACTCATCAAGTGCCTAGGTGTTGTGGTATAGACTTGGGATAGAACTCTACCACAAGTCAGGGTCACCCCAACGGCCATTTTCGCTAGTACTAACGGAAGTCGCGATAGATGACCAACAACGAAGAGAGAAGATGTGCGATTGGATGCAAGTACGCGTAGAAAGGGACGGTGGCGATGAAGATGTAGTATCTGCCACAGATAGACAAAGCAGGCACGTTTGGTTTCGTAACCAATCAGATTTATGAACAATTAATCGCGACTTGTGATGATTTTTACCCACATACCTCTTTCCCTTCCCCATCAATCACTAAATTACAATATCAAATCCCACACTAAAAATCTAAATCTTCAAACTTCCACCACCTAACACCTCCCCAACAGCCCCAACCAACTCACCCAATATCTCCTCGACAAACCCGCCCTCTCTCTCAGCACCAACAACACCAACATGTGTCTCCCCACCTTTAACAAAACTAACAACCTTGAACGGAGCAGGACTATCTCCATGCGGCTTGATCAAATCAACATTACACACTCCACCAGCAAAAGGCATGGTATCCACATCATCTTCGTCATCCTGATGATGCACCAGACTCCCAAAGCCAGTGGTGTTTTCCCAACCCACGGCTGCGGCGATGCGGGAGAAGCCGAGGAAGTCGTGGGAGCTGGATTCGGCGACTTGGGTGGCGATGTTGCGAAGGAGGCTCGGGATGTCTGGGGATTTGTCGAGGGACACGCGGACGGGTGTGAATTGGTAGCAGGGGCCCATTATGTTGTCGACATTGGCGAGTGAGGGGACGTTGCGGCCAGATGTCACTGCGCCGAAGACAACATCGGAGGTGTGTAGGCGACGAGCCAATACCAGAGACCATGCTGCTGTGAGGATGTTTGCTGTTGTCACTTCGGAAGGCTTGTTTGCAATATCGACGGCCGCAGACTTGAAAAGGCCCTTTTCATTTTCTTGAATAGTGGTGCCCAGGGAAGACAGCGAAGAGCCGGAAAGGAGGTCTCTCCAGTAGGCCGTTGACTTTTGTTGAATAGATGGCTCCAATGTGGCAGCGATGTAGCTAGTAAAGGGCTCGCTGGTAATCTTGCCACCAGTATAGAGGGTCTCAAGATCGGTGAGCAGAGCAGGCAGAGACACACCGTCATACTGAGCATGCGAGAGACGGAAAACGAGGCCTTCTTTTCCGTCATCACCTTGGACGTGGTAGATTTTGGTGAAAGAATCACCCAGAGCGAACTCTTGCTCAACGTCGGCCGCGCAGAGCTCAGCGACCTGCTGCTTGATATCACCTTCGACTCGTTTGCTGACAACCGCGTTGTCTAAGCTTTGCAGCACGACCTGGTAGAAGGTCGAACCATGCTCGATAAATACAGTACGAAGGATGTCGTGAGTCTGAACGAGCTGCTTGCAAGCATCAATCAACTTCTCGCTGTTGACGCCATGTTTGAAAATCAGCGTGGTGTATTGCAGCGATGTTCGTGGTGCTGAAACGGTCTGTTCGATATCAAGTGCCTGTGTATCAGTCACTGGAAGGACATCGCGGAGAGGCCAGCTCGACTCAGCAAGTTTGGGTCTGACTGTTTCGGATAAGAAAGCCTCGATATTTGCATGATCCAAAGTTGAGAATGGCTTGTAAGCTTGTGCCTGCTTTTTGGCTTTCGTTACAGCATCCAACTTCATGACCTTGGCCGCGTCACCCAAGCGCATGTGCTGGAATATGTCGGCCACTGACAAAGCATGACCTTGAGAACGGAGGCTTGAGACCAACTTCATTGCCAGTACAGAATCACCACCGAGACGGAAGAAGTTGTCATCAACGTCAATCTTGTCTGTGCCGATGCGAAGAATGCTGGCCCACGCTGTTCTGAGAATCTCTTCCGGAACTGTCAATTGAGTCTGAGCAGCGCCGGTCGACCATGCTTGCTCAAGCCCTTGGCGAAGCTGAATGAGTACCTCAGAGGAGATATTCGAAGCCAGCTGGTTGAGTCTATCATGATCAATCTGTCCTGCTTTGTTGGTAGGCAAGTTGTCAATCACGATGTATGCGGAGGGTGCGACATAAGAAGGCAGTGAGTCGTGGATGTACTTGTCAAGCTTCTTCAGAGCGACAGCAAGTTCGACTGGTATGCTGGCACGAATTGTGGTCTCGCTTCCTTGCACCCGATGGTCCTCAGTCAAGACATTGACACTGTCCTCAAGAGAGGGTCGCTGATCAATGAAGACAACAATCTCTTGATTGCTCTCTGGTGACGACTGCATCACTGCAGTAGCACCACGAGTGGCAGGTGGCAGATATCTCGCCACGTGTGCCTCGAGATCAGCGAAGTCTACAGCATGGCCTTGGATGGGCAAAAAGTTGTCCTTACGAGCGATGAAGGCTAAGCTTCCATCAGCACGCAACTCGACCAAGTCCCCTGTGGCTTGAGCCTTTCCAACACGGCCAGGATAGGATGAACTTCCAGCAAGAAGCCAAGCCGGTGACTCGACAACATCGCCCGGAAGGAAGTTGCTCTCGAGCCAAAGCTCACCGACGGAGCCGATGGGCGTCAGGTAAGATGAGTTACGGGAATCGCACACCCACGACACGGCCGCACTAGGATAGACAGAACCTTGCTTCGTGTTGGCGGTTGCTCCCAATCGCCTGGTAGACTCATCAAATGCCAACGGCGGAGTCTGGTTCCATTTCCAGATCTGGTTCAGCTCCGACTCAGGCAGACAGCTCACCTCACCGACCGTTCTTGAGAGATCCTTGGTCAACCGTGAGCAAGCCACTTCAAGCTGTGCAAGGATACGCTCCATTTGAGGAATCTCAATCAGACTGCTGTCAAAGTTGGCACAAACTCTGAAGCCATCCCTTCGAATACCACAACCCACCATGAGTGGGTAAGGGTTGAAGTGGAGCGCTTCACGAACGACATCGCCTAGTTCAAAACCGAGGTCGTTGCCTACATATTCAGGTTCAGGTTGAATGACAAGGCCGGTCGGAGCCTCAGAAGCATGTTGAGCATCCTGGCTGACCTTTCTGATATTCTGCCATCCCATATGCTGATACGGGGTGCGTGCCAAAATACTCTGTTGGACAGACTGCAAGAATGACTCGAGCGTGCTTGTGCGGTTGATGCGAATGCGGATAGGCACCGTAGCGATCAGTGGACCAACGATACTCTCGACTCCAGCGAGGGAGATGTCACGTCCGGTGAGTGTTTCACCAAACAATACATCATCGCTTCCGGAGTACTGCGAAGCAACAAGCGCCCAAGCACCGCGAATCAACGTCGCCAGCGTGAATGGTGAGCCAGAACCAGTCTCAAGAGGAATTATACGCTCGACCATTGCATCAGGAGTTGGGACAAAGTCTCGAGATGGCATGCGTGGGAACTGAGGCCCGACTGCTCCCTTCAGCTCCTGACGCCAGAATTCTTGCATGGCCGTCTCGTCTGTCTCGCGAACATATTCGACAAAATCTCTCATACGTGCTGGAATCTCAAGAGGTTGATCAAGCAAGACATCGCTGACTTGCTTGAGGATCAGAGGCTCCGACCATCCATCGTAGAGTAAATGATGAACGCTCCACACCATGTATCGCTTGCCAGACTCTGCAGAGTCAACAATAGCGTAGCGAGCCAAGTTTTCACCAAGGTCCATTCTCTCGCTCTTGTCATTCTCAAGGTACTGTTTCAAGTCGGTTGCATATCTCCAAGAGATGCCTTCCTTCAACACAACCTGCTGAAGTCCAGGCTCTTGGAGTTGTGCAGCACGAGTGCGAAGGATGGGGTTTGCGGCGACGACCTTCTCCCAGGCCTTCTTTAGTGCTTCGACATCCATGTCTTGTGGTATTGCTGCCACTCTTTGTGCAAGATACAGCTCGACCGATTTGAGCGAGAAAGTGAAGAGTGACTCTTGTGTGGGGGTGCAAGGATAGATATCCTCGACGTCAGCAGCGTTGGTCTTGCAAGCTTGTGAAGCTTCAAGACGAGCGTCTTCCACAGGACGTGTGATAGTTGAGAATGCTTGTATCTCCTTTTGTGCTTGAGCATCGCCAACCTTAACAACGCTGGCCATCGCCGAGAGGTTTGGATTGCCAAATGTGTCAATAACGGACAAAACCAGACCTTGCGCTCTGCAAGTTGACACAAGTCTCATCGCTGCTAAGGAGTCACCACCGAGAGCGAAGAAGTTATCTTCAAGACGAATGCCTGCAGCGTCCAAATTCAATACCTGACTCCAGGCCTGCTGAAGTCGTTTCTCCAAATCGTTCAGTTCACGACCTGCATCGGCAGAGCCTTGATCTAGGTCTCTCAAATCGACCGTTGTACCAAAAGCTTTGAGTTGCTTGCGGTCAGTCTTACCTGAGATCAAGACTGGAATGTGGTTGACCGGAATATAGGAAGTGGGCACCATGTAGCGGGGTAGTGTCTTCTTGACCTCCTTATCAGCTTTCGAAAGAGCTTCGCGCAGGTCATCTGGGAGTTGGATCGAGCTGATTTCTGTTTGACCATGTCCCTTTGTGGATCCAGGCGCAACAAAAGCTACAAGAGTAGCTTGACCTCCCGATCCCTGAGGGACGATCACCTCGGCGATTACGGTGGTGCCAGAAGGTAATTGTGCTCCAAGCTGACTCTCGATCTCGCCTAGCTCAACGCGTTGACCACGAAGCTTGACTTGAGTATCCTTTCGTCCAGCGAAGATGATACCACCAGAACCGTCTGGGTCATACTTTCCAAGGTCTCCAGTCTTGTATAGTCGACCACGGCGTCCAGCATACTTCTCGTGACCTTCGACGAGCCAAGAGGGATCGTTGATGAAAACCGTCGCAGTCTTCTCAGGATCATTGAGATAACCTTGTCCGACAATTGGTCCTTCAACAAGCAATTCACCAACAGCCCCAGCTGGCATCAATTGTTCGTGATCATCGGGGTTGACGATCCACATACAAGCTCCGTTGCCGGTACCGATTGAGATGTAGTCTCTGCCTGTAGCGGTGTCGCTGTTGATGGTGCATCCAATCGTGCACTCACAAGGACCGTAGCCAATGACAATTCTCGTGTCTTGACCCCAGAAGTTGACATCTCTGGCGGACGCCGCTTCTCCTCCAAGGCCCAAGACGTCAAGTGACTTGATGACATCGGGGTCCAGGATTCGGGCCATAGAAGGTGTGATTCCTGCATAGTTGATCTTCATATCTCTGATGACCCCATTAATGTCGTTGAGACGATCTGCGTCGGAAGGAATGCAAAGACAGCCGCCATTGCCAACAGTCAAAAACATGCTATCGATACTGACATCGAATGCGTAAGAAGCGAAGTCAAGGACTCTGGACTTCTCAGTATAGCCAACTGCTTTCGCTCGAGGGATAGCACTGCTGGTATATGTCTTGTGTGAGATTGTAACACCTTTCGGGGTACCAGTGCTTCCGGACGTGAAGATAATATACATTAGAGTGTCGGTATCGACGGACGGTAGGGTTGTGGTTGAGGATTTCGAAGATGTGCTTGCAAATGCTTCTTCTTCGACAACAAAATGCTTTCCATCAGGCAAGACCGATGTCGCAAAATCGTTCTGGATGCGGGAGGAAACAATGACCTTAGCGCCAATCTGTACTGCCATATTTTGAAGACGAGCAAGCGGAAGCGATGGGTCCATCATTGCAAAAGTTGCTCCTGCCTTCATAGCTGCCAAAACGGCAACAATTGCCCATCGTGACTTCTCGAAGCACAAAGGTACAATGTCATGTGGTTGAACGCCCTCTTCCACCAGAGTTTGAGCCATACGTGTCGAATATTGCTCAATCTGACCAAAAGACAAAGTTCCGTCCCAGGAATCAATTGCAATCTTGTCCGGGAATTGTTGTGCTCGCTCGGAAACCATGTCTTGCATACAGAAGTTGTAAGTTGGTGGTAATTCATGGTTGTATCTCCAGATTTCGTCCAGATCACTCCGTGTTGGTCCCAAACATTCTTGAATGGTGGCTTGATCGTTCATGAGGCAGAGCTCTACTGTGTCCGCTAGGGATGTGACATATCGCATCACTTCATTATCTAGCATTTCCCTGCTGCGCAATACGGGTTTGATCTCGAGGTGACACCTCTCAGAGGATAAGCTATCGAACGAGACTTCCACCTGAAGCACACCCTGCAATCATTGTCAGCGGTGTCAATACAATAACGAGCTATGTACGTACTTCTGGTTCTTCCTCCTTTTGAAACATTGTACCGGTACTAAGTATCATGGAATCCTGCTTGGGAGGAACTTTGCTCGGTATTAATGGCGTAGAACATTGCCAAATCCTGTTCGAAACCGTCTCGACATTTTCATCCAGTTCTTTGATAATGTGAGACCCGTCGACCTCACGCTTCGGCCATTGGGTATCCAGGAGGTCTCGGTGAGCCCACTCATACGAGACTTGGCTTCCCTCTCTGGTGCGCATGAGAACAATCAACCATGCCAGACGTATAATATCTTCTCTCATTCCCGTTCGTGTTTTGAATTCGTCGGCCTGTAGAAATCGGACCTCACGAGAGACACCGAAATCATTAGAGAAGCCATTGACAAGGCCAGCTGAAGGATGTTGCGAGTCACGCATGCCGTCGTCCAACTTGAAGCCCTTTCTTGTGATATGTTGGACTTGTAAAAATGGTATAGATAGTCGTCACCTCAAAGGAGTTTGGTCCCTGTCAAACACTCTAACGACCAACAAAGACATCACTCGGATCAGGCTTGCCCAGAACGACCATGGTGGAAGATGCCGAGCAGGAGCAATAGCATGGATGGCCTCAAGCGACATCGGGTCATAGATCCGCTACAATGGCACGACATCTGATAAGATGAAGAGTTTTCAAGGCGCACGGAGACATGCTCAACGCGAGCAAGAGCCGGGAGCTACTCGAGACGCTACACGAGGTGTGTGCATCTGATTAGATGATTCGCGCTTCATCGACATCGTTGGTGTCCACTTGGTTGACGAAAACTTTCACGTTGGCGGGTTGGAAGTGGGGTTGCAGCAGTTTGAGCACAGACGTATACTTCATCTGATTAGATTTTAGACGAGGTCAATCAAAGCTCAGACTAAGCGACAGAATCGGTTTCTCAGCTCTGCAAAATCACGCCACCCTCGGATCAGATTAGATTCTGTTTGTCAGACGAACTCTCGTGTTCGGCCATATCACAGATTTCCTCTCCACAAACACTTCCGTGCTCTTGATGAAGTTGGCATGTTGAAGCAGAAGTCTGATCGAAGGAGTCGATCGGCAGGGCGCGTGGACACAGGTCCGTTCGCACGAGCTAAGTGGCTTGGCTTGCAGCGTAACTTTTTCCCTTGGAGACGGCCAACGCATCGTCGTTGATGAGGCCACACCATGTTACTTGTTGCGACGCTACGGCTTCGACGGCGCTACCGCTTCATGGCATTACGCAGATCATAGCAGGACTAAACGATGCTCTCCCTCGGGATTAACGACCGTGTTTCGGAACGGAGTGTTTGAGCCATGTGCCGAGGAAGTCCATCAGGGTGCCCGAAATATACTTGTTGCTCGTTGTAGGTCCTTGACTCTTTGTGATTGACAGATCAACATTGAACATGGTCACAATGGCCTCGATGACAGCACCCCCCCATCAGTACCCTCTGGTCAAGCTACCTCATCCTTTCTTGACTGCATACAAAGTCAACATTGTGTCTTCGAGCTTCCCAGCCAGACGAGTGTTGCATCTGGAAGAGCAGCCTTTGAATGGAAAGGCACCTACTGAGGCATTGCACTCGGACTCGCTGACATGGCTGGACCTGCACACCACACCTAAGGAGTCTCACCCTCCGCTCAATGACAACAGCGACTGGGCTCGCGCTGTTCGCGGCCCACAAACCACCTTCAAGTGGCCTGAGAGCACTGCACCAACCCTCGGTCAAGTGTGGAATGTCGTTCACGCCATCTACCTCGCATATCCCAACGCCGAGCACTTCCGTCTGACGCTCCAAGGAGCTCAGAAGCAAACTCTCCACGACGAGCTACTAGCCACCGGCCTCGCCATCGAACACCCCAAAGCCTGGCACCTCCCAAACGACTCCATTCCTCGCACCACCGAACTCCTCATCCTCCGTAGCGCCTTCTGGCAAGGCGCCGCGTCACCTACTGGGCCTCGTCCCATCTGGGTCCTCGGCGACGGCATCGACAGCAACCTCCGCACACCCCTTTCTTCCTACCCTTTGATGCCCGAGAACCATCACTTCACCATGAAGTTCCCGTCCGAACGCGTTTACGCCCGCCATCCCATCCGCCGCCCCAAGCCCGCTCCCCAAAGCATCTGCTACTCGCGCTACATCCCCGAAGTAAACCAACACTTCTCCCTCGAAGTCGTAGACTGGCAATCCCCCGAACACCTGCAACTCTTCCACGAATGGCAAAACTCCCCTCGTGTAGCCAAAGGCTGGAACGAAACCGGAGACTTGGAACACCATCGCAATTACCTCAGAAACTTGCACTATGATCCTCATGTGCTGTGTCTCTTTGGCCGCTTCGACGACACAAGATTCTCCTACTATGAGCTTTATTGGGCGAAAGAAGATCACTACGGCGCTCACTTTGACGCTGGCAACTACGATCGTGGCCGCCATTCTCTCGTCGGCGATGCATCGTTCCGCGGCGCCAAGAGGGTGAACGCGTGGTACTCCTCTTGCATCCATTATTGTTTCCTCGACGACCCTCGCACTGCAAATGTAGTTGGCGAGCCCAAAGCTTCTGGAAGTATCATCTTGAGCTATGAGCAGAGTCAAGGGTTGGCGATTGGAAAGTTTGTGGATCTGGGGCACAAGAGGAGTGTGCATAGTGTGGCTAGTAGGGAGAAATGGTTTCAGTTGTGTCCGGTGTTTTGGGATGGGAGGGAGAGGCCTTTGGAGAGTGCCGATAGAGCCGCTTGGGCTGCCAAGTTGTAGTTCTGTTTGATGCGAAAAGCTGTGAATTTTGATGTATGGAATGAATTGTCATTTTGTTTTTCATCTTTTCTATCTATGCATCTTGTTGATCAAACTCAACACATTCGCCTCGGTGACATCGATTTCCTTCTTTTCCTCCTTTGCCACGACAGTTTCGGTGAATGAATCAACCATACTGGTCACACTATTCCCATCCACACTGCTATCCTCACTTTCGACTACCTGCTGTTTAACACCCACACCCCTCAATACCTCCACCACGAATTCACCCTTTGTATCCTTGACAATCCTCGCACGATCGCCAGTCTTGCATAATCGTCCATACACACCACTGTGAAAGAAATACTCGGCGTCCAGATCAGGTCTATTCAAGAACCCGGAAGACAGTTGAGGGCCACCGATGTAGAGGTCACCTGCACAGCCCAATGGTACTGGGGCTTTGGTATGTGGATTTAGGAGTAAGGTAGTGGTTGTTGGGAGGGGTTTTCCTATGATGGTATCTCTGGTTGTGGAGGAGAGGGCGGGGAGGATGGTAGAGGATATAGAGCAACTGGGTGTAGAGTAGGTGCGGAGGAGGGTGAGGGCTGTGTAGGGTGTATATGATGTTTCTTGTTCTAGATGTTTGATGAGGGAAGGTGTGAAGCTGTTGCCTATGCACCATAATTGTCGTAGAGAAGGTGTCTTTGTGGGTTGGAGCGTGGATGCCATTTTGGCAGTTGCTGATGTGATGGTTGCGGATACTTTGTTGATTGCGGTCGTCATATTGAGGAGATATGTTGATGGTACACTGCAGAGTGTTCCGCCTGTTGACCATGTGGTGAAGATCTCCATAGTCGTCGTGTCCGAGGTAGGAGGTGCAGATTGCAGCCATCGGAAGCCTCGCTTGCTCATGTATGCAGGTATCTGCTTGCAGTGTGATGATATCGCATAGTTTGCCGCCAGATGGGTGATCTTGACACCTTTGGGCACGCCTGAGGCGCCACTGCTGTACATGACATATGCAAGATCTGTCTCTGCAATACCAGGTAGTGGTCTATCATCTGCCACGTATGGTGTCCGCATCCAGTTGAGGATAAAGTCGTTGACGTCCAAGCAGGCGGATAACTCATCGTCGTCGCAATACCATGCATCCCATGGACATCCACATACCATGGGTCCATCGGTCAAGACCAGCGCCGCACATACATCCTCGACAATATTCTGGAGTTCGATGGCTGGTGCATTGACGGGCAATGGACAGAACGCAAAGCCGGCTTTGAGGACTGCTAACCAGGAGACGTAGAAAGCAGGGGAGGCAGTCATATATACTGGCACGATTGTTTGAGTTTGGTGGGAGGCTTGAGGTATATTGCTTCGCAGCTTGTGAGCTAGCTTGGTTGTGAGGGCGTCTAGTTGCCCGTATGTCAATGTGAATTGTGTTGTTTCTGAGCGGTAGTCCAGAGCATGCCGACCAGGATGTTTTTCGACTGTTTTTGAGAAACCGGAATGGAGCAATGATGGTAAGGCCTCATCTCCGAGTAGTGGTGATCTCATGAGCGGTGGATGACTGAGGACGGATGGCCGTGTTTCATGGTCGGCGTACACTTTTGTTCTTGATATGTGATTTACGAGCATCTTGAAAGCTGCATCCGCGTAGTCATTGTCCATCAACTTTCTGTCGTATATCATGGTCAAAGTCATCTCCATGGCATGGTATTGGACCAGGAAAGGCTATTTCAATGCATCAGTAAGTTGATTGACAGTTTCAGTGAGACAGGGAGCACTCACACAATCAAGCAATGTTGGTGCCTTTGCCGAATCAAAATTGTCGACATCAGCGAGAATTTCAAGACCAAAGTCGAAGGCCTCTGCACCATCTTCATGAGGTTGGACAACATCAAGGACACAATCATCCGTCTGCTCAATTTCTGATACAGTTTGTCCATTCAGTATCTTGGCTTGAATGATCTGCGATTCCAAAGGCTTGTCCAGTCTTGTCCGCAGAGCATATTGGAAGGTAACTTCAGACTCTCCAGTATAAGATGTGATGAACTGAGTATAGCTCTGTAGAAGAGCATCTCTGCTTTTTGGACGAGCTACAGGATTGGTCGCATAATAAAAAGCTCGTCTGCTGCATTGCCTTTTGTCGTTTCGTTCACGTCGTGCGAATGTAGCCAGTGTATCAAATCTTGGAAACACAGTCGGCCGACTGTCCAACGATGGATCTGCCATTATTTCGAGCAGGTCGTGAAATCAGATGTGTGATGGATAAGATAAGAAAAAGTTCTGTGATTGTCATTCTCGCATCCCTCACTAGCTACATACTTGCCTATGCATCAGTTCGTGACCCTGTCCTTCTCTGACTTGTCGAGACGAGAGCTGAGGGGACATCCCGGAAGCCTCGGCCATGGCATTACAGCTCTGTCAGGTAGCAGCGACATAGAGACATGGCCAAAGCGACTGGTGACTGCTAGGGCAAGACGAGTCGCAACACCATGCCAGATCCGAGCAGATTCCGCGAGGACGATGATCGTCGCGACGGAGAGATAATTTTCTGACGGTTGAACGAGGTGCATAGACGGTGGATTTAGGGTTATCAATCTGATAATCGACCCGCCCTGCTAAAGAAGCTTGGGCCAGCTTGGCGAGAATGACTGCCGCGTGGTTTGGCTTGCTCTTCCCGAGCTTCCGCTCCTTGTTACACCACCTTCGTGCCAGACCTGTCTCGCCATTGACAAGCTTTCCATGGCTCGCCTTGCCGCCTTGTTTTTCTTCCCTCACTCACTTCCAAGCGGTTGATTCAGGGTCCGGATATGATGCCGTTGATCGATACTGGTGAATGAAGGATGCGAAGATCATTCGCTCGATCCGAATCACGTCCCATGTCCGAAATCCCCTACCGAGGTGCAACAGCACGGTCCCTTCGTGTCGGACGCGAGCACTTGCGCATGTCAAGAGCCGCCGTTGGTTTGGATCCCACATCAATTTGAGTTGACGTTGGGCAGTAAGTTTTTCTCGTCGTCAGGACCGCTCAGCCGGTGTCGGGATGGGTCGATGGACATGGAGACATGGCGGGGCATGCATTGGTACATTTTTTATCAGATCCGCGCTGGATGATGAAGACATTGGTGTAAGGAATCAGTCACGATGCAGACAATCAACAACATCTACGAGGTGAACACACCGAAAGCACAACTGTCTGTGTTTCATGGACCGGCAGATCCTCCCTTGGTGACAGTAGCATTGGGAGAGTTTCTCGACATCCAATGCGAACGATATGGAGAGCGTGAAGCTCTCGTCATTCCATGGACGGGAACACGATGGACATACAATGACTTGAAAGAGGAGAGCTCAAAGCTTGCAAGATATCTTTACTCAAGGGGCATTCGTCCCGGAGACAGAGTAGCGATTCTTGCTGGCAACAGAGTTGAATATGCTTCAGTCTTCTTTGCGTGTATGCGTATTGGTGCGGTGCTGGTCATCCTGAACAATACCTACACCATTCCCGAAGCACAGTATGCTCTGCAATATACAGGTAGGCTCTCAAGATTGCCCTATACCAAATGCCACCGATCTGACCATATTCTAGACTGCAAGGTCCTCTTTGCGACACCGACGATTGGCAAACACATCGACAACTCGAACATGCTCAGACACTTCTCGAACAGCGACGAGTTACCGGCATTGCAACAGATCATCATCCTCGCAGACAACCTCGACAACCTACTACATTACCAGGATGCCATCAAGATCGGATCACGGCTACCCAATGAGCCCGTCAAGCAAGTGCAAGACAGTCTTTCACCTTACGAGACATGCAATCTACAATTTACAAGCGGTTCGACCGGCCACCCCAAGGCAGCCATGCTTACACACCATGGTCTGCTCAACAACTCGCGCTTTATCGGAGATCGCATGAGCTTGACAGCAGAAGATGTGCTTTGCTGCCCACCTCCTATGTTCCACTGCTTTGGTCTGGTACTGGGCATGCTGGCATGTCTCACACACGGCGCAAAGATTGTATACCCCTCAGAGATCTTCGACGGACCCTCGGTATTGCAGGCAATCACCGACGAAAGGTGTACTGCTATCCATGGTGTACCCGCTATGTTCGACACTCTGTTCAGTCTACCTCGTCCCGCAGGTTTCAACTGCGATAGACTGCGCACCGGCATCATTGCGGGTGCTCCTGTCCCACGCCATTTGATGGAGCTTCTTGTCAACGAGTTCGGCATGACCGAGTTCACCAGCAGCTACGGTCTCACCGAGGCCTCACCAACCTGCTTCAACGCCTTCGTCGACGACTCCATCGACCGCCGTCTCACAACCGTAGGCACCCTGATGCCCCACGCCCACGCCAAAATCGTCGACAAGAACAACCGCATCGTCCCCGTCGGCACCCGTGGCGAACTCTGCATAGCCGGCTACCAACTCCAACAAGGCTACTTCCGCAATGCTGAAAAGACAGCCGAAGCCATGGAGCGCGATGCAGATGGCGTACTGTGGTTGCACACAGGCGACGAAGCAGTATTCGACCGCCACGGCTACTGCTCCATCACTGGCCGCTTCAAAGACATCATCATCCGCGGCGGCGAAAACATCTACCCCCTCGAAATCGAAGAACGCCTTATCAAGCACGATGCCGTCGAGCGCGCCATTGTTGTCGGTCTCCCTCACACCAAGTATGGCGAAGTAGTCGCTGCATTCTTGCAACGCGCCACTGGTGCTTCCAAACCTAGTGATGAGGAGGTCCGCGAGTGGACCAGACAGACTTTGGGCAGACACAAGGCACCCGCTCATGTATTCTGGCTCGGCGAGAACGGAGTCACGGATCAAATCCCCATCACCGGCAGTGGCAAGATCAAGAAGTTCGAGATGAGGAAGATTGGACAGGATTTACTTGCTTCCATGCCTAAAGCTAAGCTTTGAGTGTGCTGCTGCTGTCGCTGTATGGTTGTTTCATATCATGACTGGCGTTTCTTTTGTTGTTTTCTGTAGTAGTTTAGGTTGTGGTTTGAGCAAAGCAAAAGTAATGGTTTGTTCTTGATTTGTTTTCCTCATGTTTGATGTTTCTTGATCTGCGTTCTGCGGCCTTGCCCTGTTGTCATTGTGCCGCGTGGCTCTGTGATTGCCATATGCATGTCTATCTGATCTCCACCGCCAGATCTGTTCTTCTCCATGCAGTCTCCGACCTCGCATAGTTGGTAGATAGGGCTTCAACTATCAAAATCCGCTCCCATGGCTGCGGTCTCACTGCCCTTGATGATCCATATCATGATCTCCTCTATCTGCTCATCCTCCACACTCATCAATGTACCTGATATGTTGGATGTTTACTCCACCTAGGGCATTCTGTTATCAAGTGCCACGTGGGAATATCTTGTCTCTTATCTATCAATCCCGTGAGATTGGTATGCGGCTGGCTGTTGAGTGAGATAGTGTACCAGAGTTGATGATGTACCGAAGCTGCGGTTCAGCCACGTGGGAAGGAACTTGCGACGACGTTCGAAGGGATGGAAGGAGGGAACAAGTATAAATATAAATGTAGATAGCTGACGTGATAACAATATCGCTCAATACGCAAGAAATCAAACTACACTTTTCCAACGGGCACGTACAGTATGCCATAACATGCATCCAAAACATCCACAACTCCAACATGTATCGAAGTAAAAAGACAAAGCTGCTTACAACATGGCAACTTCACCCTTCATCTCCTCACCGCCAGCCACACTATCGATCAAAGAACTCAAAAGCCTGTTTCCCCTCTCGACAGCAAAACCCATATCCTCATCTCTGAGTTCACCTTGCTCGAGCGATCCCAACACCCAGATACCAGTATCTTTAGCTACGACATTCTTTCTGAATGAAAGTTTATACTCTGCATCTACTTGTGCCTTTTTATCTTGCAGCACACCCGCAGCTTCGATATCTTGGAGCAATGAAGTCGAGTGCGTGTACCCGCCAGCAGCAATGACGATGTCGAAAGCGCCATCGCTTTTCTTGGTTTCGTTGGTGCGGGGATTCTTGGTCATGAGGCGGAGTTTGTTGTTTTCTTGGGCGATAGATGTGACTTCGGAGAGGGGGCAGATGTTGAAGCGGCGGGCGGATGGGTTGGGAGTGGTGATGCGTTGGGCGTAGAGGTTTTCGTAGAGTGCTTCGATGGTTGAGAGAGCGATCTTGGGGCCGCGGGGGGTGGAGGTTGTAGTTAGGAGGCGAGGACGGAGCTCAGGAGGGATGGAGTTGGTTGAGGCGCCGGGGAGGACATCGTCGATGATGTCTTGAGTGCTGTGTATATTGTTAGTTGTGCTATATGTAGAAGTGAGAAGAGGGGAACGCTTACAAAGAAGTGTTGTCCTCTGGTCGCAATGCAGAGTCCGAGATGAACATGGTTGCTCGTACACGGTGCAAAGCACCCGCACTCTGCAAATGCTCGAAGATCTCAGCGGCCTCTTGATCCGCACCCACAATAGCAATATCCTGATCCTTCAGACTGTGCAACAAAGAAGCAACTTGAGAAGTATGCAACACCTTGTCCTTTCCACCCATCAAGGTAGCAGGAATTCTAGGTTGAGATCCAGTAGCCAGAACAACACGCTTGGAAGAAATGGTGCTGTGGTTTCCTGAAGCATCGCGAACGTTGATCTTCCAGCTGCTGATTTGGGAAGAGTTATTCTTGACTGGAGTGACGCGGGTAGCAGTGCTAGAATAGCGAACCCAATTTCTCTCTGCCATCTTGGAAGCGACCCAACCGAGATAGTTGCCCATGACCAATCTTGAAGGAGTCATGTGCGAGGAGTTGACGAATTGAACAAGCTGATTGCTCTCAAACAGATAGTTGACAAAAGTAAACTCGCTGCGAGGATTGCGTGTGGTGATCAAGTCACGCAAGAAGGAAGTGCGGACTGCATTCTCAGGAAGCACTGAAGCAGGAGCCCAGTCGAATGCATCCTTTGATTCCAAGAAGAGGACTTTGAGGTCAGTTTCCGAGTCCGCGAGGGCAGTTGCGAGGGAGAGAGATGTGGTGCCAAAGCCAACGACGACGAGGTCATAGGATTGAGTTGAAGATGATGCATTGGCACGAGCTGCCTGAGGCGTAGTTTCCTGGACTTGGAAAGACATCTTCGCAATTGCCTTTTTGTGGTATAGTAGCAAGTACAAAGACAACGAGTAAGATTGATAAGATAAAGAATGCAAGAGCAGATACAAGACAAAAGATCAGATTGTAAACAGCTACAAGAAATGTCCTTGGTGTGCAATCAGATCATCTTCCTGGACGCACCAAAAACTTACTTCTCGGCAATAAGTTGCCTTGCCCTTTCCCTTGCACGCATCGTCTCCGTTCATCGGCCACGCAAACATCGCATGATTGACATCGTGAAGCAAGCACTCATCGAATGTTGAGAAAAAGCTCGTGCAACACCGGACTCAAGCATCCACACCACGTTGCATGTTGCATCTGATAAAAAATTTGAATTTAGCCTTTCCACCAAGGTGACCCACAAACAAAGTGCATCATGTCATGCAGGGTTCATCTCGAGCACGAGCGCCAACCGTTTGCCAAGGCACATCGGACAGGCTCTCGAGTCAAGCCACTTGCGATGGCACAGAAAAAATCAAGGCGTGCAGCTTCCCGAGCTCGTTCGTTGCAAGCGAAGGAGAAGCGGGATCGGGAAGGTGTGGAAGCAAGGAAAAGGACGGCGAAACACAAATGTACAACGGTCCAAGCTCAAAGCAAGCCACGCAGATCCATGGATTATCGGCCCATCTGATTAGATTTCCCCTGCCGAGGTATTGTGACACCTCTACCGTGCTACCTCGTAACCGTTTGTCACTGTACATTTCCACCACCGGTTAGGAAATCTGTTGCGAGAACGAACACTCCGAAGCCGCCCGACGGTGAAAAGTTTGATCTGATTAGATGGCTCTGGTTGAAGCATGTGTCAGAGACAGGGCTTGGGGATATGGCGTGCATGGATGTTCATTGACTGACACGTGGTGAGCTCGGAGACGTGGAGGCAGCGGTTGATCGATTTACGGTCTTTGCCGTTTCGTTTCGTGATGATGATCGATCTGGGGGATGGGTATGATGATGGACCCAGGTCCGGAGACGGGCTATGAAGATGGTGATGATTGATAAGATGGTATCAGAATAATGGAGGCATGATAGACGAGAAGCGTACAGTGGCTGTTTTCACCATTCTAGATGTGGATACTGGCATGAGAAAAAAACGGATATCAGGACAGATAGATGGCAGAGCGTGTACATTCGTCGTTATTCTTTTGCGTGTCTAATCTATGCACCTGTAGACTTGTTCAGGTATCCAAGCACCTTCTCAACCAGAAACTTTCTAGCCGGGCCTTGATCGTCGTTACTCAAGGCATGCGAAGCATTGGGTACAACAGCAGTGTGCTCCTCATCCCAAATCTCCTTGTCTCCACCAGCGTTGGCTGCCTTTGCCCATCTCTTCATCAGACCTGCTTTGTCCACCCACTCGGGCACTGCTTGGTCTGCACCCGAGTAGAAGGCAGCCATCTTGTTCTTCAACAATCCTTGCTTTTGAATCATGCCGAAAGACTTGGCCAGTTGCTCATCGCTGAGATCTGAACTGAAGACGTCGTCTTCTGAAGGGTTGTGAGGACTTTCCGGGCTCACGAGACTCAAGAAACGGCGTGCAGATAGCGGTGTGTTGGCAGGGTAGCCAATTTGGTATGTCAAGTGGATAGGAAGTAGCGCATCGAAAGTTTGGTCTTCCTTGCTCGCAAACTCTTTTGCCATCTTCTCCAACTGCTCGTAGTAGGCCTGGCATTGGTCGGGGGTGTTACCGCGGAAGCCATGCTGGCAGACGAGTTTGATGCACTCTCTGTCGCTGATAGGAGCCTGCATGATGGCTCCGTCCAGCGCCAATCGCTTCAAATGCTTGAGATCCGAGTCGAACGAGGGGTTGGTGGTGTGGGGGTTTGACCGCGACAGATAGTGCAGCACCATCTGACTGCCGGTAGAGTGTCCCATGAGCACAATCTTGCCGTCATCGCCGAACTTTGACGTCTTGTAATCCTTGATGTATCTTATTGCTTGTGCAAGCTCATCCGTATCTCTGTCAAGGTGTCCGAGGCCCCACGATTGGTATGAGGATGTGAGGGTGAGCGAGAAGAGCGACCACTCTGTTTGTGATAGGGCGTGAACCAGATCGGCTGTGTAGGACGTCGTTCCCATACCATCGCCGAGGCCTCCTACGAACAGGATACTGTGAGGCTTGCGGGCAGCGCTTGCCGTGTATTCGAAAGTGGTCAATGTTTCCGTCTACAAGTCACTAATCAGCAGCTGTCATTGAGCTTTGCAACCGCGAGAACGTACGAAGTGGTGCAGGATGCCCTGCATACCACCCTTGGGCCAGAATTGCGAGTATTTGCTCATCATAATGTGGTGTGCGGGGTACAGTGCGAAAGCTCTATGTCACAATATCCAGATGCTGTAAGATTGAAGCCAGCGGTATACACAATCGTGATTGCGGTCGATCCAGACAGTCGATGTGACAGAGGAACAAGACACAACGCAAGCACGACCCCTCGTGTCAGACTCAATTCACGGCGATAATCCGCTTCGCTCATGGTTTCCTCCGAGCCCACGAAATACCCGGCATCGGGCTCGAGCTTCTGAACTCCATGGAATGTGTGCGGCAGGAACTGTCACAGAAACAGAGAGCTTGAGGTAGGACCCACCACGGGTCTGATAACCCTGAACGCTAACACCCAACAAAAAAATCTGATAAAACGCATCAGGCCAGTTTTGCTTGGCAACCAGCCCTCCGGATCAGATAGTCCCTTAGCCCGGGCGCGAACACCATGCAAGGAAAATCAAAGCTTCACGGCCTCCAGCTTTTTCGCTAAGCCTCGGATCAGATAATCTTGTTTCGACACCAAGAAGCAAAGTCAATTTCGACCCCCTGCAGCTGGTCGCTTTAGCCGATGCTTTTTGATTTCGTGCCCCATATCGGTGACGAGGATGCCCACTCTATCCCATGCCGATTATCTGATCCGAGTCAAAGTCTATGATCACTGTCTCAAGAAGCAAGCAATCGCGGTGAGGGGAAACGGCAAAGAGGATGTGCAATAAAATGCTATGTTTATTGTGCAAGCAAGTGTAAATTGATAATATGCTGCGAAGGTGTGATGATGATGTAAAACCGCTGGAATAACTTTTGCAGAGATGATTAAAAACAAGGTATAATTCGTACAAGATCGTTCGTGCACTTCATGATCTGTGAAACTGTACATGATTGAGAAGATGGGCGAGCCGCTTAGAACAAGACACCCTTGGTCTGGGTCTTGGTGAGCTTGACGTCCTTGATGATGAACATCCAGATGAGAGAAGTTGCCATGATACAAGTACCAGCGATCAACATTCTGCTCTGAGCCACTGCATAAGCCTTGATGATGGCCTCACGAACGGGGTCGCCCATTGGGTAGCTGAGTTGAGTAGCAAGATCCTCGTAGATGGTCTCCCAATCGGCGAGTGCCTCAGCAGGAAGGTACTTCTGGAGGGCGTCGGGCATGGTGTGAGTCCAGACGGCACCAGAGATAGAGCCACCGATACCACCACCAATGTTACCGAAAACGTTCAAGAAAGCAAGGGCGGCAGCAGCGTTGTTGTGGTCGGATGCGGACAGAACAGCAACCTGCTGGCAGATGATCATGGTACCGCCGGCAAATGCGATGAAGATCTGGCACATGATTGTGTAGCCGACAGAGAAATGAGGTCTACGGAAGTAGATCATCAGACCAATTCCGAGAATGTAGAGAGGGACGGCAATCCAGAGGAGCCAGCGGAAGCGACGGGAGCCCTTGATGGCGAAGCCAACACAGAAGAGCCAAACACCAGAGACAACGTCGAAAATACTGGCAATGTAACCAGCAGTGGCAAGGCTAGTACCGAAAACGACCTGGAGGTACGAGGTGAAGTAATCATACCAGCAGTAGTAGGAGATCTGGTAGGTGGCATCGATTAAACAGGCGCCGATGACAGTTCTGTTGGCGAGAAGCTCCCAGGGAAGGAAAGGCACGGGTGCAAGGAAGCGTTCGGCCAGAGCAAAGGCAATCAGACAGCAGAAACCAATGACAAGCATGACAATGATGTGAGCAGACTTCCAGTCATCTTCGGCGGAGCCAGCAATAGTGAAGGGGAGAAGGAAGAGAGCAAGACCAGCTGTGAGAAGGAAAACGCCAAGAACATCGAACTCGATGATGTAGTACCATACATTTTCCTTGAAGGTTCTGCCACTCTTGGGCTTGTCCTTGAGAAGGCCGTTTTTCTTGGCCTTGGACTTGAAGTAGCGCAGCAGACCGAAGAAGGGAAGAACAACGGCAGGCAGGACGATACAGAAGGTTCCGTATCCCCAGCGCCAGTTGGTGTCGTAGAACTGCTCAGCAGCGGCGGGACCAGCGTAGGCGGTGATGATAAACGGAGATGAAGTCAAAGCGTAGGCGAGACCTCTGCTGCGAAGTGTAGAAGTATCGATGGTGACAACGTCAACACAGAAGATAAGACCGGCTGAACCAATGGCGTAGAAGACCTGAGAAGCACAGTAGGTTCCAATGTCGTTGCAAGTTGCGGCCAGAATCAATCCAAGAAGGAAAAAGACGAGCATGATGATGAGACCGACGGTACGATCCCACAAGTTCAATACTTTGGCAAGGGGCATGTAGGTTGCAGCTCCCATGATGGAAGAGATGATCGAGATGACCGGAAGCAGGGAATGCGCCTCGAATCCAGATGTGATATAGGCACTAAGGTTGCCAGTAATGTTGGACTGGAAAGCGTTCACGCAGTAAATGGACCACATTCTGTTCTAGATGTCAGCTGGCGTCCATCATCGTCGCACACCTGTCTCAGTGCTTACAAGGCATAAGTTGCGATCATGGAGGTCTTGTTCCATGACAGTGTGATGGCCTCGGCCTGTGTGACACCGTCTTGGGCTGCCTCGTTAGGAACATCCTCGCTGGACTGGTCCTGATCGATCACCTCGTTCTGAGGGTGCTTGGAGTCGCCTTGAGCACCATATCTTTCCGGATCTTGGAGATGCATCTCGGTGGTTCCGACATCCGAAGCAGAGCTGGAGCTGCCCTCTTGAGGGTCGTTGGAAGAGAAGAACTTCCTCCTCAATGCTGAAGGCATCTTGGCTGTTCTCTAGATGAAAGAGAGATATGGATTGGAATGAGAACTTCGGAATAGAGGGCCCCTCGTAGGGAGACAAGACTTTAACCTTTTTATCTGGAAGGAATGCAGCTGAAGGAAAAATGGGACCACACCTCACATTCGGGGTCTCGTTGAGGTTTAACGGTACTGGGGACTCCTAGCGCGGGAGGCCAAGGATCAGGGCGGATCAGATTGTATTGATCGATTTTACGGGGGTCGCGAAACGTATTCAGTGCCGCCAGCAAGTCATGCGATTTCGGTAAATTTGAGCGCGCTCATGCAAAGCTGAATCAGTGCCCTAGGCTTCACCTTCCGTCGTGCCCTCTCACAACACACCCGGTCCGCTACGAAGAACCGCCGGGCCATCTTTGATCAGATAAGATTCGACCAAGGATCAGTGGCAAGGGCATGTACCCGCCGGTGATGGCTGGCACCAACGTAATTTCGGCGTGTCTGGAATATTTGGCGGAGGGAAACGAGGCTTTTTCGGGCGTTGTGTTGCGATTTTATGGAGTTGCTCCGGCGTCGGGGCCCACGCGGTGCCTTCCACGACGCCCAACACGCCCGTGACGGATGAGTTCATCAAGATCATCAGATTATCTTATCTAGCGCGGCAGCAATGCGCAAACGATGTCGCATTAGCCCGCCGGTCGGGATTTTCTCTTGTGATTGACAGCACAAGCTTTCGTAATAGCTTCATTGCTTCATTGCTTGCCCAGCATGCGTCGGCTAACTCGTATGACTTTATGACTCTCGTTGAGTTAAGGCGTGTGAGCAAAATGTACCCAGACCCACCGCCTTTTCCACGGTGGCTACTCGCTTTTTGGTACTGTGCATCCTTCGTTTCCTTGTAGCATCTTTATCAGATCAAATATTTCGAGGTCCAGGCGCACTCTTTTTGCCTATTGAAGGATCCCGCGGACGTGTTTCGATTACTAGCACTGCACTACAGCGGCATTGAGTTGCCCTTTGTCGGTGAAATTGATGGTCGCGATTGCTTACTAGCAATTTGATCATAGGGCATAACGATACCTGCCAGATCTTACTTCCAACCTCCAGGTTGAGTCCATCATGGGAGGCTTCATTCAGAAACTCGGAGGCTACCCACGCCTATTGCTTGCAGGCAATCCTACAGCACGCGACATTGGGACATTATTACTCGGTATCATAAGCTCAATCGCAGCTGGTGTTCCATTCCCTATCATTGGTATCTTGTTCGGTCAACTTCTGGATGATTTCAACGCGGCGACTTGCGATCAAGCCACAGATGCTGGAGACGGTGACCAAGGAAGCATCAACAGCACGATTCTGATTATCTTCTACCTGGCCATCGCCCAATTTGTCTGCATCTACGTCCATCTTACTTGCTGGACTCTCAACGGTGCTCGTCTTGCACAAAGACTCCGCGAGAGCTACCTCCAAAATTTGCTCAGACAGGAGCCATCATTCTTCGACAACCTGCCTCCAGGAGAAGTTGCATCCAGACTTCATGGAGATATTCAAACGATTCGTTCTGGCACTGCCGAAAAGGTCGGCATTTGTCTTTCCAGTGCATCTTTCTTCGTCACTGCATACATTGTCGCATTCATAAAGGACTGGAAATTGGCGGCAGAATTGCTTTCTCTGATCCCCGCTTACTTCATCATGTCCATTGTTGGAAGCCACTATATCGAGAAATACTCTGGCATGGTTTCTGATTACGCCGCATCCGCTGCATCTATTGCTTCCGAAGCTCTCAATAACATCATGGTCGTTCAAGCCTTCGGTGCCAACGCTCGTCTGGAGAAGAAGTTCTCCGACGCTCTCAGGGCTTCTGAGCACGAGGGTATCAAGAAAGCCACCGCCGTTGGCATCCAAAGTGGTGTTTTGTACTTCGTTGCCTACGCTGCCAATGGTCTGGCTTTCTGGCAAGGAAGTAAGCGTATCGCAGACTCAGTGGAAGGAAAGTCTGGAGGCACCACCGTCGGTGCTACTTTCACTGTCATCTTCATCTTGATCGAGGCTACATTGCTTCTCAGTCAGGTTGCGCCATTTGTCCACCTATTCTCAGCCGCCGTAGGCTCTTTCAACAAGCTTCGCGAAGACATCGACCGCGAGCCCTTGATCGACGGACACACCAAGTCAGGCCTCGCACTTCCCCAAGCAGGAGTTGGATTCGAGTTCAAGGACGTCTCATTCAAGTACCCTTCAAGACCTGAAATCACTGTTCTGGACAAGATCAGTCTCTCCATTCCTGCCAATAAGCACACAGCACTGGTTGGTCTATCTGGTAGTGGCAAGTCCACTATTGCTGGTCTAGTCAGCAGGCTCTACGACCCTACTGAAGGACAAATCACTTTCGATGGACAAGACGTTCGCACACTCAACGCCCGCGACTTGAGAAGTTTTATGAGTTTGGTGCAGCAAGAACCTTCGCTTCTCGATCGTTCTCTTCTTGAAAACATCGCACATGGTCTTATCAACTCCAGCGATCCCGAACATGCCCAATTCAAGGATATCCTTCTTGGCTCTGACCTTGCAGAAGTAGCTGCGGACATCCGTACAGGTACCGATCTGATGGCTGCTGCAGAGAAGCGCGGTCCCATTGTCGTCGAAATTGCTATCCTCGCCAAAAGAGCTGCCACACTAGCAGATGCAGACCAATTCATCGTTGCACTGCAGCAGGGCTATGGCACCATTGTCGGTTCAAGTGGTCGTCTTATCAGTGGTGGTCAAAAACAGCGTATTGCTCTTGCTAGAGCTCTCGTTAAGAATCCTGCCGTACTTATCCTCGACGAAGCCACTGCCTCCCTCGACTCGAGAAGTGAGCAACGTATCCAGCGTGCTATCAACAGTATCACCAGCGGAAGAACAGTCATCACTATTGCCCATCGTTTGGCTACTATTACTGCTGCTGATAACATCATTTGTATGCACAAAGGACATATTCTCGAACAAGGCACTCACTCAGAGTTGATGGCCCTCAGCGGTACTTACGCCAATATGGTCAAGATGCAGACTCTTGGAAACATGTCTGAGACGAATAACGCACCTGCTGGTACTGACAGCATCAGCGTTTCCGATCGTACATCATCCGACGACATCGAGAAGAAGAGCTTGTACGAAGACAACATCGATGCTGAGAAGGCCGAACTATCAGCGACGGAGACACCCGTAAGAGCATCCGGGGAGGAAGAAGAGGAAGAGGAAGAACTCCCTGTTCCTCCCAAGTCTCTTTGGGACCTGGCAAAGGGCTATGGACCTGCATTGAGGCCACACCTTCTCTACATCCTCGTCGCTTTCATTGGTTCTGTCTGTGTCGGCGGTGCTTTCTCAGGTGAAGCCGTCATCTTCGGTAACACCGTCGGTAGTCTAAACCCTTGCCACAGTCCTAGCAGAATCCGCAACCGTGGTGACTTCTACGGTCTTATGTTCTTCATCCTCGCCATCATCGAGTTCTTTGCCAATCTGGTCAGTTGGACTGGATTTGGATGGGTCTCGGAGAAGGTTGTATACACTGTCAGAGTTCTGTCATTCAGATCTTTGTTCGAGCAAGACCTACAGTGGCATCAGTCCGAGGGTCGCACACCTGCTCTGCTTCTCTCATACATTACCAGAGATGGAAATGCTTTGGCTGGCTTCAGCGGCTCTGTGGTTGGCACACTGTTCTCCATCACCGTCAACCTCATCGCCGCCATCATCCTCACTCACATTATCGCTTGGAGAATTGCCTTGGTCTGCTTGTCTCTGGTACCACTGCTTCTTGGTGCTGGTCTAATGGAGCTCCGCATCCTCGGCAAGTTCGAAGAGAAATACGAGACGGCATACACCAAGTCAGTCGACATCGGTGTGGAAGCCATCACATCTATCAAGACCATCGCATCTTTCTCTCTTGAGGACGAGATTTTGCGAACATACAGACGCTCTCTCAAGGGTCCTCGCAAAGATACTCTCAGCGTAACACTGCAAGCCAGTCTTTGCCAGGCCATAACCTACTTCCTGGGTAACTGCGTCAATGCCCTTGCCTACTGGTGGGGCTCCAAGCAGATTCTCAACGGCAACTACACCCAGACTCAATTCCTGATTGTTGTCTTCTCTCTTCTTGTCGGTGCATTGCTGTGGTCGCAAATGTTTGCACTGGCTCCTGAAATCTCGGCAGCTCGCAATGCGATGGCAAGAATCCTGAGCTTGATACAGATCGGCAAGGACAAGATGGCCGGTCATGTTCGCCCTCTTGACATGTCTTTGGAAGGCAACAATATTGAGGCTATGGCTGAGACCAAGACTTCGCACATGTCTAACAACAAGGCCTCCAGCGTCCAGATGCGTGATGTCCACTTCTCATACCCAGCTCGACCTGATGTCAAGGTCATGAACGGTCTCAACATTGACATCAAGCCTGGACAATTTGCTGCCCTTGTTGGTCCTAGTGGTGCTGGCAAGTCGACTGTCATCTCTCTTGTTGAGCGTCTCTACGTACCTCAATCAGGATCGGTGATTATTGACGGCCTTGACGTAACGAAGACTCGCGATACATCTTTCCGTGACAGTATTGCGTTGGTACCTCAAGAGAGTGTGTTGTTCGAGGGAAGTGTCGAATTCAACATCGGTCTTGGTGCTCGTCCTGGCCACACTGTTAGCAAAGAGGAGATTATCGAGGCTTGCAAGCTTGCCAATGTTCACGAGGTCATTGCTGCCTTGCCTGAAGGCTACGATACACTTTGTGGACCTAACGGCAGTCAGTTCTCTGGTGGCCAGAAGCAGCGTCTGTCCATCGCACGCGCTTTGGTTAGAAACCCGAAGCTGCTAATCTTAGATGAGAGCACCAGTGCTCTTGACGCCGAGAGCGAGCGACTGTTGCAGGAAGGCTTGGACAAGACAAAGGCAAAGGGTATCACAGTCATTGCCATTGCCCATCGTCTGCACACCATCAAGAAAGCTAACGTCATCTTCTTGATCGAGGCCGGAAGATGTGTTGACAGTGGCTCCCATGAAGAGTTGTTGGAGAGAAGTCTGGATTACCGCGAGTCGGTCATGCATCAGACAGTCGCGACTGATTAGATAGATACCCCGAGATAGATCTCAAAAAGTTTGTATATATTTGTTCCCAACTCTTTCTCCAGCCTCAGGTGATCTTGTGTGATCGATGCGACGCGGCACATGCGAGAGTGCAGACACCCCAAAGCTTGTACTTGTGAGATGGCAGGGATAGCATGGATGGGGAGCCGATGAGGGCCAAGGAGAGGTACGTGAGCGAGCCGCTGGCGATGGTGCAGGTAGTGGTATGCGCTTTGTGCCGATGACTGCGTACTGTCAAGGACGGTGATACTACAATGCTTACGAGCGAGATTTGAGAGCATCATCGCATGTGATCAGTAAACAGCCGGGAGTGGCGGAAGGAGCGACGCAGCACCTGCTTCCTGTCAAGCCACCCATTAGCAGATATGAGACTTTTGACGAAAGCTTCACAACAGAGTCACCAAGCTAATCATCATACCTTTGGACTCCAATCGACTTCAATACGTGCTTTGAATATGCATTATCTATTATGTCTATCTGCTAATGTAAATCTATGTCTGAATTCTATAAACTACTACGCCAAAGAATAATCATATCCATTTCTAATGACAAAGGAAATAAATCACACAACTTGCCATCAAGGCTTGAACAACTGTTCGTTGCGGAAAAACATAAGGAAACCAATCGGCAGAACCAACTGGAAAAGAAGAGCCACCCAGAACTCCCAAGCGCCCAGTCCAGCCAGACTGACTGCCAGATTAGGGAACACGGCGCCAGGACCGGTAGCATCGGGTGAAGAAGCGCGAGCTGCGATGGTGGCGATTGAACCCAATACTTGGGCAGCAGTCAATGTGACAGCAACGTGGTGACGAGTGAGTGTTTGGAGAAGCATGGTACCAATACCGACACCACTAAGGGCATCTAAGGTACCAAGCCACAGCCACAAAGACCTTCCAGCAATCGCACTACCCACGGTTGAGCCCCAGGGTAGGTAAAGACCCATACCAGAAGTGCTCCAGAGCATCTGACACCAACGTGGGGCACCGAGACCAGCACCAAAGATAGGCAAGAACCATGAATGATGCCCACTAAATCTGGAAAGGGTGTAAAGAGCAACACACCAGATGACGATGAAGAAGAGAAGTAGCAGAAGAACGATACTCCAGACTGGAGCTTGGGTACTGCTGAATAGATACTGCCAATTACGTCCAGTGGGTGCGGAAAGCCAGTAGTTTTGAGCGATGATGGCGACAAAGAACCATAGCACAATCTTGCGCTTCCACACACTGGTGTAAAAACTGGGTGCTTTTCCAGGAGAATTGTGGTAATACTCCGGGAGGCCGAAGAGAAGGATGACGCCGACAGAAACGAATAAGAGAGCAATTGGTGCCATGATGGCAAGAAGGACCTTTGAGTTCATGATTGTGTTGGTGAATTGGGAGGTGTGATTGGCCGACATGGCACTTCCCCATGCCCATAGGGCGGCGACCCAGAGTTGTTGGACGCCTTGGACGGCAGTCGCTCTGAATATCATTGTCTGAATGGGCACACCACCTTCACTTGCGAAGTTCAAGGCGAAGTAAAGAGAACCAGAGGCAGAAGCGAATGAATAGAGACCGGCTCCAACATTCTGGATCCAACCGCGACTGTCGAGGGTAGTGCCAAAGGGAGCCAGGCCGACAAAAAAGAATGCTAGACCGTATAGAACAAAGGGCAGGGAGAGTGCCCATTTGCTCGCGAGTCTACGGATCATCAACCACCAAAAGAGTGATCCGGCCAAGTAGATGGAAGCGATGGTGTAAAGTTTGTTTGCGTTCTCGCCCTGTGCTCCAGTGATGATCGTGATCTGATGACTGTTTACGGCAACGATTTGTCCAAAAGCCATGAGGTAAGCGTACAATGGCCAATCCGGTGCCAGGTAAGGTATCTTCGACATCATCAACTTCGAGATACCAGTTGGCGCCTTGTAGTTGGCGGTCGTGAAGAACTGTTCAGCGCTCGTATGAGACATAGCACCAACACTGGCAGTACGTTCGCTCTCGCTGATGGAGGATGCCTCACGAACTGTGACCGAGACACCCTTCGCACCGAACTTCTTGCTACCCACCTCTGGAGGAGAGACCACAGTTCGGCCAAGTTTGGCTTCACCAAATCTACGGTACCAGTTCTTCTCGGCTGAATGCAAGAAAGTCTCAATGCAGAGTTTGCCTTCGGAGTTCTTGGCCGTTAGAGATCCAAGCATTGTTTCGTATATGCGGTAGTAGTCCAGCTGGCTGTCGGTGAAGCTCTGATCAACTTTTTGGAGGGAGTAGTCAGTCTTCTCTCCTACAACTTCGTCGACACTGAGTGTGGAAGAACGTCTGTAGTGAGCGAGTGTAGGTCTTGTGAGTTCGCCTGGTAGATTCTGCTCCTCTGCAAACCCAAATCCAGGTGTGAACAAAGCATGAGCGGCACTCATGCTTCCAGCTGTTCCAGGACGGAATGTTGGAGAAGAAGGAGGGAGCGAACCGACTTCGTCTCTAGATTCTTCGAGTTCGGAAATGTCTGCACCAGCCTCTGAGTGCTGGAATGGCGAACGACGTGACATTGGGAAGAGCGACGAAAGTCTGCGGCGGAACGGCATGTATTGCTCCGCTGTCGGATGAGCAGGGTACAACAACGAGGAAAGTCGACGTCTGAATTGAGGGGCTGGTGTCTCCGGGGTAGGCGAGGAAGATCTTGAGGCTGCAGGAGATGCAACACGAGACTGGGCGCGTGATCTCGGAGGCGAGCTGTTGGGTGTGCTGTTAGGCGTGCTCAGAGCAGACACTGAACCATCCTGAACCTTTGTGTTGATTTTGATGGCCTTAGTTTGCAAGATCTCGAGGTCTTCTACCCATTGCGCAACGGGGAATCTCTGCTCCTTAGATCTTGCTCTCATGAGAGCTCGAGTCTCTTGGTCCGAGGACAACGCGGCTTGAATACATTTCTTGAATTGACTGAGCATGTGACGAGTCATTGATGACTCGATCTGGAACCACCAACCTGGGTGTCAATGTTAGCATATTTGCTTAAAGTTGTCACGCTAAAAAGCTTACCTGGCATCTGTCCCAGACCTCCAACCTTTGCTCCGACTCCAAGAGCTCCCTTGCGTCCAAATTCGACAGAGACCAAGCCGAAAGGCTCGTCGCGTGAAGGAATAAGAGCAAATTCGGCTCCAGCATGGACAAATGGTGGCACATAGACGAACATTGGCTTCGAGTACACTCTGCCAGGATACTTCTTCATCAGGTAGTCGAGCTTCAGAGCTGCGAACTTTCCATAAAGGTCGATGACGGGGCCCACACAAATCAACTGTGCTTTTGGGTTCTCTTCCAGGACTTTCGGGAAGACGTCTGCGATAAGGTCAATTCCTTTTTGCATGCTCCATCTTCCAACAAAGACGAAGAGCTCAGCTGATTCGTCAATGTTCAGATTGGCCCATTGCTGTGCTTGCTTGCGAGTGGCCCCACGAGAAGCCTCGTATTCTCTGTCAATGGCGACGTCCGGGTTAGGAAGACATTTGTCGAAATGCTCGATATCAGCCGGGTCGGGGTTTGGTAGAATACCAACTTTGGGCAGACCCTGGGCGATATTAGCAACCTCGTGGTCTTCGAAACATGCATCAGCAAAGGAGAACTCACCCAGAAGATGGGATAGCGAGCGAATGAACGTGCACCATACTTCTTCGACACACCGACGGCTCCAAAGCCCTTCTGGTGAATGCGTAGATAGCTGGCTCCGGCGTGCAAGAGGTTGAAGTTGTCGCCCCACTGGACGTATCGTCGTATGATCGATTTATCCAGGTTGAACACATCGCTCATTTCTTGCATCTTCTTCGGTGTGTTGATGGACCACAAGCCTTGGAATTCGGCGTTATGTAATCTGAAATACTGTGATCAGCTCAAGCTTGTGGTAGAAAAGCAGGGGAACAGTAGAGAAGGAAAAAGGAAGGGAAGAAAAACGAGGGGGATGTCGGATAGGGTGTACTTACGACAAGCAGACAGGGATGACGCGAGGAAGAAGGTGCAGAGGTGCGACAGCTCCGTGGTAGTCGTTGATGTGGTAGATATCAATTTCAGGGTGTCTCCTCATGACTTCGGCGATACAAGCGTTCCATGCTGAGTAGTAAATCGCACTGTCAAGGTCATCCATTCTGGCTGGATATGGCTCCTAGAAGATGAGGTTAGATATGATTTCCAAGGTACGCTGAGTCGTTGAACAACAATAATCTTACCTTCTTGGTTTGTTGGCGGAAAAGTGGTGCATCAAGCAAGACATATGTAATTCTGCCGACAATATGGATTTGACAATCGATCAAGTATGGCTTACCCATAACAGTGATCTTAATAGGTTCCATCACACGGTCAATTGGGTAGACTACGTCTCCGACGCAGGGTACCACCCAAATGAGATTGTGATGAGTAAGATGCTTAGCCTAAATTTTGTTCGATTAGCATTCTTTTTCCTTTTTGTTTGGATCGTGATTTTGAAAATTACCATCAAACCAGCCATAACTCCCAAACCACCAATCTTGATGGAGATGTTCCATTCGTCGGCAATAGCGTACTCCATAGTGGCGATGAGGATGGTTCTGGAAGTCTCAGTTGTGACAACAGCTCCGTCGCTGGCTTCGGGAGCATCAGTGGCATCTTGCTTTTCTGAGATCTTAGTGAACGATAAAGGCAGAATGTCCGACACGCTTCTCTTCTTTTGGAACTGGTTGAAAGGATAACTTCGCTTCGTTAGACCGATCGAGTTGTATTTCAAGCGATAGAATGAGCCATGGTAGATTGCGACAGCCAGGCAGGCGGTTATGAGAGGGAGAGTTGCCAAAAGGATGTACAATGCGAGCTGTCTGTTTGCAGAGCCAGTTGGAGTGATGGTGTAGCGCATAGATCCATCGTTCACTGCAATTTTGTAGGCAGTATGGGGCCAGCTTGGTGGTGTTATGTTGAGCTGGTTAAAAGACAAACTGTCTGGTGGAACCCAATCGAGTACATTGTCACCATCGACGTCACCATAGGCAGCGGATTTGTCAGGGGCCCCATCAGGGTTCATTCCCCAGACATTCAAAATCACTGAGGTTGGCCATTCGGAAGACAAATCGAAGTTCCATATGCCTTCAGAATCTTGCTTCATCTGGTCATTAAGACCAGCATCGTACCCATACTGGTTCCAAGGTCCTTGAACGTGAACTTTAGGCCATCTTCTAGGAACTTCGGCATCAAGATCGGAGTGTTGAACATGGTCAGTCGATCCTATCAAAGGACTGTAGTATTGTGTCACAATGTGCACGCCCGACCACTGCTGAGCGCTGGTGCCAGACCAGGCCTGCTCTTCGATGGTCGTTGTCTCGCCAGTGTACGAGGTCCAGTCGGACCAGCTCGAGCCATAGTTTGTCGAGAATCGCCATTGAGTAGACCCGGCGGCTTTCGGTGTTACTCGGAGCTCGCCTGTAGTCGCATCCCGATGAACAAGGCCAGTAGTATAGTTGGCAGAACTGGGGAAAACAACTGGATTATCCTTAAGACCGACGCGGAGCATGAATTTGTCTTTTGTGTTCGTGAAGGAGATTCCGTCAGCGCTGGATGCGTTGGCTACTGTGTAGGTGTGTACACCATGGCTGAGATTTACGAGGTTTGCAGACCACTGGAAGGTTGAAAGTGCCTCTCCTACAAAGCGCTGAGAGTTGTCTACTGTGATGTTGCGACAGACAACACTTGACGCCTCGAAGTGCGGAACAATGCCTGTTTGTGTCGTCGACTCGAAGCTGATGGACTTCAGAATTGAAGAGCAGTCCATTGCTTGGGTGAACGAGAGCGTGACTGGAACGGCGATCACATCATTAAAATCCGCAGTGGTTTCGATTCTGGCATCGTGGCGAGGAATGGCTCCAGAAATTACAGGAGTCGCTGCCACGAATTTGTCGATAGGGACAAATGCGCGGAAGCCCCATGCTTCTAGTTCAATGCCGGGCAGACAGCCGTTGATCTCGTCTGAACCTTCGATGCCAAGTTTTGTAGTGGAAGAGTTCAACGTATACTCCTGGTATGGGTAGAACAGATTCTTGATAGTGGTGCCTTCAGGAAATGGTGCGACGAGAGATCCAGATGAGTTGGAGCAGTCATATGAGTAGTGAACGGTCTCGTTCTGATTGGAATAAAGCAGCCAGATACCTTGGTTACCCATACCTTCTCCAGTGAAGTCCTGGACCCCGGGAGTCCGGCCACGATAAACCGACCAAATACCAAGAGGCGTCGGGAGTTGTCCGCTGTGAGGTAAGAACACATCGTGTGTCTCGAAGAAGAGCGTCTGGAGGGTGAAGCCGTCGTTTAGGACAGGATAGTGGGTTCTCAATTGGAACATTCTTTTGATCAAATTACGCAAGCTGTGCGCTGGGTTTCTCTGATCAAGACTGACTGAGTCGTCCTCACAAGCAAGCAGAGCATCTCCGAACGGCATGTCGTAGTAGCCATTGCCAGCAGCTCCGACCTTGTAGCACCCGTGCATTTGCCATGCTCGAGTTGACGCCATCGGTTGGCGACCAAACATGTAATCGGCAGCCAAATTCTCCAGGACTTTGAACTCCACTTCGTCGCCCCAGATGAGTTCGGGGATTCCAGGCATTTCTAAGAAAGTGATGAAAAAGCCAAGAACTTGTCGTTGTGTTCCATTGACAAGTGCTGGCCATCTGAACACATCCTGGTTTGTAGTGCCGAACATATGACGTGGGTCGAACAGGCCAGTGTTGACGTTTACGAAGTCGTCGGTGAGTAGGTATGCGTTCCAGTGCTGAGCGAAGTCAACGCCCTCAAAACCAATGTCTCCGTCGAGGCCCAGAAACCTCGTCAACGCACCATAAGTAGGGTAATGGAAGTTGCTACCGTCAAGTGCGTTGTTTCCGGACTCGCGGATATATCCCTCTGTAGCATTGGTGGCGAGTTGTGCCTCCGTTTGGTTGTCGAAGTATGTATTGGGAGACTTGCCTCGACCAAAGAAAACGGAAGAATATTTCAGCTCTCCGACAACTTCACCGGTAACAAGGAAATTGTCTTTTCCATATTGGCGGGCGCATTCACGTTGATACGTAGCCCACTCGGCGAGGGCATCAGCGGGAGTTTGGAGTGCTCTATTTTAATGATGTTAGCGATACACACACATCAACCTAACCGACTTGGAGGTTAACCAACTTATCAACTCGGAATCCATCAATATCAAGCATGGCAATTTGCATGCAACTGAAATGCTTCACTTTCTCCAGGACATCATGCTTCCACAATCTGAGACGATCCTGCACACTGGCAAATTTTGAAAGTTGACTCTGGTAGGGAGGTACGTAGCCAACTCCCTTCATGTCGCCATACTGATCGAAATCGGATTTGCGGCATTGGTTGTCGAAAGTAGCCATGATCGAGGCGTTGACTGGAAATCCATCATCTCCGTAGAAGACAGGGTATTCACAGTCTTGAAGAACGTCGTTACTGATCTCAAAGTCGTGGTATCTGCGGCTGCTCTTCCAGAGGGCATCGTATTCGTGTGCATTAAAGGGTGTTGTTTCATTCTCCCAGCCCTCAAATGCGAGGAGATCTCCCATTGTACCTATGGTGTTCTCCATGATCGCGTACATTCCACGAGTATGCAGCTCCTGGATCAATTGGCGCCATTCGTCAATCGTTCCATGGTGTGCGTCAAGCAATGTGAAATCGAGAGGTCCGAAGCCGTCAGAAGCCCAGGGCATGTTGATGAATGGACTGCCGGAGAAGTAGATAGCCTTGATTGTTAATTGTACATCCTTACATAGTAAGAAGAGAGATAAGCTTACCTTAATACCGAGGTCCTGGATCCAATCCAGATTATCCATCAAGCCTTTTGCATCTCCGCCAAAACGGAACTGGTTTGTAGTCCAGTCGTTCTCGAATACTGTACCGTTGGCGTCGTTGTTCGAAAGTTTTCCATCTACAAAACGATCCAGCGTTAACATGTAGAAAGGCATTCTCCAGTTGGAAGGTGAAGGTGTTTTGGGGTGATTTTCCCATTCGCCCCAGTATTCAAGAGGTCCAGTGGCGTTTTCATTCTGATTGAGATTCCACTCGACCTGGTCAGCAGACCACTCGAGAGCTTGTGTCTGGGAATTGTGAAGCGTAAGACAAAGGTTGAGTAGCGAGATGGTCTTGAAAATAACAGACGCCATGATGAGAGACGTTGTCAAGACCAGAAATCAGTCAAATAGAGTACGTAGAAAATCAAACAAGGGACTTTGGCCGCAAGTGCCACAGGTTGCTAAGGCGAACTGCAGATGGGCGCATCTTCCGCATATATACCTATCCCCACACCTCTTCCATAACCACTAAAGCATCAGAAGAGTTCATGTGTTCGATAAGCACTATTGCCATCGGGATTCTGTTGGGCTTCTCTAGCATACTGGCGGTTCCCATTAGCAGCATGTCCTGATGTGCACGTTTTTGAGCCTGTCTGCCCAGCACTCTGGTATCAAATAGTTCCATGTCACCGGATGCCTTTCCGGGAGTCAAGCTCCATGACCTTTGCCATGGGTACCTCGAACGGCTGCCGAAAAGAGTAGAGAATCCTGGTTAAGCTTCTACAAGTATCAACGAGAACTTGCAACCAGCTCGGTATTTTCAGAGAGTCCTATAGGCCCGAGTCAGTATTTCATTTGATGCTCGCTTCTTTTCATGCCAAGCAGGCAAGACTAGACAAACGATCCATCAATCAACCGAATTTTCTCTCGTAGGCAGGGCTAGCCGGCGGCAGAGTCCTCAAGATGGCAGTGCCAGTCGCAACCGCCACTGTTGTATGGCAGGATTCGGGTCTCAGTGAATGCCATGCGGCATGAACTGATGGCAGTGGCGAGGCTCGCATGATTTCGCGTGGGTACGGTGTAACGTCTACAGCGGTTTGTCTATCATTAAGTAGCATTTTACTACTCGGTAATGCTCCATTACTCGTATCACGCGATGTCAAGCCGACTGACACTGTTGGTTTTCTCGTGTAAAGGGATTAGAGTTTCGTGTAAGAGAGGAAAACGAGTCGTATCTCGCAACGCCTGGAAAGGTGAAGTTCGAGGCAGCTCGGTAATAATTATGCTTGGCATGTTTGTTGATTTGGTCACACTTTGACAAATTCGAGTCTTTTGAACTCCCTATCGCCAATATACATATCATATTGGAGTGTCTATAGAGGTTATACACTACACTACCAGCATTCGTCGAGTTAAGCTTCTCTTACGTTTTGGAGCCTCATAACTCTAATGGACTGCATTGTATACGCGTCCTTCAAGATCATTGAACAAACAGCGAGGGTGGGCGTTTCGGAAGCGCTCCTCGGTTAAGCTTTCCACACCAGATCTGTCCGTTGTTTATCTCACTGCCGGCCATTTTCACTGCAACCGTTGGGTCTTCGAAATACCGTCGCGGCATCAAATTGATTAGGACCGACTGCTAAATGAGACATGTATACGGGAAGAAAAACGTTGATTTTTCTGCATGGCAAGTCTTGCAGCTTTCGGCGTTTAGAGTCGGTAAACAGAGGCTGATTCCAATACAGCTCTCTATCTCCTGGGATAATTATCACCACCGTTTGATGATCTGCACAAGACGTCGACGCAGGACCCGAAATGTACTTCCAAGGAACAAAAGCAATTCAGCGGTTGCGTAGGCCTTCAATGTTGACAGATATCGTCTATGTAGTTCCGGTGGACGACTTCTGATGTGTTCCCTCACAACTTCGTTGTATTCACCTTCGCATCATACACCTATACCCTTCCACGCTTGCTTTCGGGAGCACCGGACCGCGCCGCTCGCAGAACAGGCCAATCTGCAATATAAGAGATGTGGGGAATCTTGAATACCGGGATCCTTCTCGCTGGTATCGCAGGCGCTACTTCCAATAGCAACAACACCGTCAACAATTCTAAACTTCAGACTTGGTGGCACGACTCCGGCGAAATCACCATATCACCTGTCCAGCCAGATTCCGTTCGCCAAAGTCATCTCTACTCCGTTCAAGTTAGCAACTCTGTCGATCAGACCTATTACGACTCTTTCACTTATCAAACTATACCACGCAACGGTCAGGGCAACATACTGATACCCAATGACCTGACCTCAACAACCACAGCAGGCGACGGTATTACTATAGAAGCCGCTATTGGCATGACAATGTCTTGGACTTCGTTCCTGTACTCAGCAGACGTTTGGGTGAAGGTGCACCGTCTAGATGGCTTTAGCATTGAGTCTGATACTTTTGTTATCCGGCCCACCAACCTCAATCTCACCACTTCAGTGGCAGGGGGTGATTTGTTCATCCAAGTCCCCTATAGCGAACGTGGCAGCAAGTTTTCGGTTGAGTTCAACGATAATCTCTACGATTTTCGCGATGGATGTAGCAACCCTACATGCTCATATGTCCAGGACACTTCGGCAAGTGGGCCGTACTACGTTGACGAGTACGATGACTCTATGCCTTTGATGGGAGTAGAGCCTCTCGACTCCCTGCTTATCTTTGCGAGCCCCTTTGAGGATGAGTCCTTGATACCGGACGAAACTTCTGATGATGCTTTGGTCGTCCCTGAAGGTCGCATATCCGGACTGAACACCACAGAGGCGAGAATCGTCATTTTCAAGCCCGGTGTGTATTACGCTACTGCCACAGACTATTTGAACCTCAGTTCAACAGTAGACTGGCTCTACTTTGCGCCTGGCTCCTACGTAAAAGGTAGGATTTTTGCTGCTCAAATCAGTCAGGTAGTTCTTGCACTAACAAAGGTTTAGGCGCTGTGGAGTTTCACACAACCTCCGCACTCATCCAAGCTACGGGACATGGTGTATTGTCCGGTGAGCAGTATGTCTATCAAGCAGACCCTACCTACGGGTTCCAAAATCACAATGTAGATGCCTCACCTTTGCGCATGTGGAAGGGCACGGTCCCCAATGGACAGAAAACTACCTGGGTTGTGAACGGTCCGACGGTGAACAGTCCTCCCTTCAACAGTATGGACTTTTATGGTGATACCTCAGCATTCTCTGTCGCATGTACCGACTACAAGCAAGTCGGTGGTTACTTCGGACAAACAGATGGCATGCAAGCGTATCCTGGTAGTGTGTTCCAAGACATCTTTTACCATACGTGAGTGCTACACTGATCACCACAAATATTGATTCGGCTAATGCGACATAGCAACGATGACACCATAAAGATTTACCATTCAGACGTCACTGTATCGAATGTTGTCGTACAGAAGGGTTCAACAGCACCCATCATCCAATTCGGCTGGGCAGCTAGAAACATAAGCAACATCAGAGTCAGCGACATCAATATCATCCACAGTCGCTGGAATAGTAACGGTTCAAATCCGGGTATCATAGGGAGCAACAACCTGTACGACCCTTCCACTGCATCAACATCTGCGACAAACACAAGTACAGCCGATGCCTACTCCTCGGCTAGCAACATCGTGTTCTCCAACATCCGAAGCGAGGGTATTTCTGGACCTTTGATGCGCATCTATGCTCTGGAGAACTTGCACAACATCACTATATCAAACGTCTGGGTCGAAGAGTTTGGAAGTTGCGATGGGTATGAGAATATAGGCATCTCGGAGAGTTTCATGCCTGCTATGACCGACGGCAACGGCGACAACATCACTGTGGAAGGTTTCATTATCGAGAACTTTATGGTCGGTGATAAGAAAGTCACTCTCGATACGGCAAGCACAGTGGGCAACTTGTACTGGAATCCTGACTTTGATGTCACTATCCAGTAAAAGAGCAAGACTTCTGCATGCTTCAGTTTCACATGTATCAGTCGGATGCAAACAACGAATCGATTCGTTGGCGTCTGATGATTCGACCAAAAATTCAAGCAGCACGAAGATTGAATTGTCAGCACGGAGAATTTGTTTTTGCAAGAGTTTCCCGACGGAAGGTGCGATGTCGTCGATGGAAGGGCGTAAAATGCGGGGCGGAAAGTCAATATGTCGCCCTGGTGGGGTTTAACAGTTGGTGCCCATCACCTTTTTTGTGCTGAACCTTTTTTCCATCAACTTCTTATCTCAACTTTGAATTGATCATGGGTGTCGACGACCGAACACGAGATGTTGAGTTGTCGGTGGTGATGGACAGGCCAGCGGGCGATGAAACACCACGAGAACTTGAACTTTCGAATGCGTTCGAGAGAGCCGATGATGGCGAGATCTTCTCACTTCCAGATGCTGATCGTGGACAAGCATGGCTATTTCTTGCCAGCGCTGTTGTTTTCGAAGCTGTGACTTGGGGTGTGTTCGGCATGGGACTATGAAGACAATCTCTTCTGACAATCAATCTAGGATTTCCTTTCAGCTTTGGTGTCTTCCAACCATACTACACTCAGCATTTCGCAGATAACGGCTCAAGCATCGCTGCCATTGGTACTACCGCGACAGGCCTGCTATACGTTTCCGCTCCTTTCTGGTTCACCGTCCTGAAGTTGAACCCTCGCTACCGAAGACCCAGCGTATTCGTCGGCTTCGCTGTCATCGTAGCTGCCCTGATCGGCGCATCTTTCGCACAGTCCGTCTCCCAGTTGATCGCAACTCAAGGCGTCCTGTACGCAGTTGGCGGAGCTCTGCACTACTATCCTGTACTGCTCTACCTGGATGAATGGTTCGTCGCAAAACGTGGACTGGCATTCGGCGTCATTTGTGCATCCTGCGGAGCTGGCGGCGTTGTGATACCTTTCGCTCTGGACTGGGTACTTCGCAACTACGGTTTCCGCACTGCACTGAGAACATGGACCGTCGTCTTCGTCGTCCTCACTACGCCTGCACTCTTCTACATGAAACCACGACTGCCCATCCGACACCATGCCAATACTGGACCACAGCGTCTCGAGCTCGGCTATCTCAAAAGCAAGACTTTCTGGATCTTGCAGGGCGCCAGTATCATTCAAGGACTTGGTTTCTTTTTGCCTAGCATTTACTTGTCGTCTTTCGCCCAGAAGGTCGGCTTCTCGGCTGTGGACGGTACACTGGCAATTGCTCTCATCAACGCCGCACAAATTGTTGGAGCCTTGTTCATCGGCTTCCTCTGTGACCGTTGTCACGTCACTACCGGTATTCTGGTGTGCAGTATCGGTACTGTAGTCGCAGTATTTGTGTTCTGGACCTTCGCTACATTGAAGCCGATGTTGTTCGTATTCGCAATCCTTTACGGCGTATATGCGGGAGGCTACTCGACAACATGGTCTGGCGTGGCAAAGACGGTGCGTGAGAATGGATACCCGGGTGCAGAGACCGGCATGATCATCAGTCTGTTCAGCTGCGGGAAAGGCATCGGAGCTGTGGTCTCAGGACCCCTGTCAGAAGCTCTGGTAGACAAGGATCCCTGGAATTCGAGTGCGCCATATGCTTTCGGCACTGGTTACGGAGCACTTTTGCTCATGACGGGCATCACAGCATTTGTGGGTGGTTTTGCTTTCTACGCGAAGCAGCTTAAGATGATCCACTAGAATATGTATGCTTAGCAAAAGACTTGTCAGTTGTTTTCCTCACCCACCACCCATTGCCCAAATATCGTCGTCGCACCTTCATTACGAGACTCGCGTAATTATCTTCCTACCAGACGAGGCCATTTAATCATCCGGTGACATCCACAAAATCGTATCGCAACAAACGGCGCTGAAGGTTTTGGGCGATCCCAGTCACTCAGCGGCGAACGTGAGCAGACGCAACTACAAGAAGGTGCGAGTGGTGTCTGGATGATTGTCCTGCCAGTAGTATAATATCATGTCGCTCGCTAGCCATGGAGCGATGAAGTCAGGTAGGGTGAAGATGTCCGGTCGCGTGTCACGTCCGCGACAAAATGCACTGCTGTTGCAAACGAGATCTGCATGGCGTAGGCAACGCGTGTACAACAGATCAAAACGTGAAAATCAAATCACATCGACACCGAAAAACACAACTTGATCTGATAAAGATGACAACTTTTGTGGCTCTATGGTTTTTCTTTCTAGATGTATGGCGAGCGGATATTAGGTGATGATGTAGCAATGAGCCATATAAGCAAGGTATCATGATATACATGCCGATCTTCTTCGACTTCGAAAATGAGCCCGGCTCTATTGCAATTCAGAGCTTGTGTCTTTTTACACAACAACACCCTTAATCTGCTTTTTATTCGCAAGATTGATATCACGCCAGATCCACACGGCGATGAACGTCAGAGCTGTGATTGAACTAGCCGCAATGCACATATCCCTCTGCGCGATGCCGAAAGCAACTCCAATGGCATCTCTGGTCTCGCTGCCAACAGGGTAGGTAAGAGCATTGGTGTAACTCGTGTACACCGATGTCGCAACATCGGCAGGGAGGCGTTTGGCGAGTTCGCCAGGATACACGTTCGTCCATATTCCTCCGGCGATGGAGTCACCGATGGCGCCGCCGACGGAGGAGGCGAGGTAGAGGAGGGCGAGGGTGGTGGCGAATTCGCCGTGGGTGCCGGCGGCGAGAGCTGCGACTTGATGGCAAGGGACTAGAGTTCCGCCCTGGAGGAAAAGGTTAGCGGAATGTCGAAATCTTGGTCGAGATTGCAAAACTTACGGCAAAGGCGATGAAGATCTGGCACATGACGACGTAACCGACAGCAGTTCCTGGTTGTCTGAAGTGGATCAAAAGACCCGTTCCCATGATGTAGAGAGGTCTAAAACTGCACGTTAGCATGTGTGTTTAAGGTAAAGGTGCTGTGTTGCATCTGGACAGCAAGCCACTAGATCTCACTTACACAGATGCGAGAGCAATCCACTTGTAGCGCTTAGTCCATTTGACGAGGAGACTGAAGAAACAGTTAGCTGTCTGGTATTTTTTTTAAACCGGAAATGGAAAGTGCTTGCCCTGTGATCACACCGAAGAAGCAAGAGCCTACGGTGTAGATCTCGCCCATGTATGTGGCATCGCGAGTGCCAAGACCGAGGACAACCTATGATTATGATCAATATGTGGTTGGTCTGTGGCGCATCGAAGCTTCCTTACCTGGTTGAAAGTGTAGTAATAAAGGTTCCAGCAGTAGAAAGCAGCGTACAGACTGGAGATGCAAAGGACTGAACCGAAGACAGTGCGGTCCTTGAGTTTGTCCCAGGGCAGGAAAGGCTTGCTGGCACCGAAGCGCTCCCAGACTGGGAATAAGCAGAGAATGACGAAGCCAATAACAAGCATAGAGATGATGCTAGCACTTTTCCACTGTCCAGCAACAGAGGTGGCGAGGGAGAATGGCAGCAAGAAGAGGACAAATCCTGCGCAGAGCAAGAAGACACCGACCATGTCAAACTCGACCCAGTAGTGTACAACTGTTTGGTACCAGCCACGAACAGGAGATTCTGTGCGCTTGTAAAGACCCATCTTTTCGGCCTTTCGTTGATAGTAGAGGAATATGCCGCAAAGAGGAAGGCAAGCCACAGGTGTGACAATAGCAAAGGTGCCATATCCCCATCTCCAGCCAGCTCCACTAACGAAGCTTGAGACTGCGTAAGGTGTGGTGAAAGCAGTGCAAATGAAAGGCGTCTGAGAGATGGCCAGCATAAGGATACGGTGCTTCAGTCTGGTTGTGTCGGCGATGAAGACTGTCATGACATAGTACATGCCATCGTAACCGATGTAGTAGATGACTGAGGCGGCGGCGTAGGTCTGAACGTTATTCGAAGCGGCGAAGATGATCAATCCGATAATACAGATACACATCATAACAAAGAAGCCTTCGGCACGACCCCAGATGTCGATGATTTTGGCGGTCGGTAGACGCAAGACACCGCCAATGATGGAACTCATCACAGAACTGACTGACAGCAGCTGTGATGTGCTAAAGTCTGCATTGGCATAATTTCCGAGGTAACCAGTGATTGTGCTCATGAGAGCAATCTCGAAGTATACGACATAGATCCTATCGTCCATTAGCAAAATGTTGCTGAACCTCTCGGATAAAGTCAAATCACCAGATGTAAGTTATCCATAGCGCTCTCTTGTTCCAAGCAAGAGTGACACCTTCTGCTTTTTGCACACCAGCTTGGTAGTCCGGATCGACTTGTTCACCAGCATACGCAGCACCAGATCCAGGCACGGGGGGTTTCATATGTCCATAGGCTTCCTGGTATGGGGGTGAGTGATCACTCGGGCTGCTTGACGAAGTCAATCCGCTCTCCTCCTTGACGACGTCATCGGGCTCTTCATCCTCTTGAGAATGATAGAAAGGGTTTATGTAGGGTCGGTCGAGGGCGCTCAAGAAACCCATATTGTCGGATGGGCTCAATTGAACATTAAAAATATAAAGACGGGGCGGGAACACAAAGATGAAGATTGATAAGATGGAGGGGTCCTCAAATATATACAAAAAGTGGCTCTACGTCTGCCGAAATCACGTTGATCAACGATTCTTTTTGCGGGTACCAAAAAGTCGAGATACGAAAATCCGGCACGGTGTGGAAGCGAAGGATGAGGAGGATCGACCGCAGGGTCTTTTTCTTCTCTTGTCGGGTCGAGAAAAAGGTGTTCCGATCTTTCTCAGCTCAACACGTCTCAGGCCCCCCACAATTGATGGTTTTCACCAAAGTTTGACATGCTCACTGGCTGTGACAACGAGATGCACTACATCCAAGAAAACGAGCAACAGCTCGTCTTCATCACCCGCAGCAGATGCAGAGATACGCAATCGACGAAAGTCAAACACGAGAAGGGTCGGTAATGCGGCGACACTAGTAATCTTATCAGATTTGGTAGCAAGCCACCCGTGACTTGGCGGAGATAGAAGCTCTGACTCGCAGTCTTTTTTTGAAGGCAAAATCGATCAAGCAACAACGAGACTTGCTTGTTGTACTTGAGTACAATTGGGCGCGCTGACCGCTACATGATGCTATGCTCCTGACTTCTGAGACTTCCAAGGACGATGAACATCTGATTAGGGCTGAAGGTAGGCGGCGTCGATGACTTGGTGGCAATGACGTGCAGTCGCAAACGCCATTTCTCAGAAGAAAGAAGTACGCCGGGCGCCGGGCGCTGGACCGAGTGGCCAAAAGTCTTGGTCAAAGCTGCTCATGTCACGCCTGTGACCCTGGCTTTTTTACGAAACTGCTACAACAAGCTCAAAACAACAGAACGTGATAACCTGAGCCGAAGGAGAAGCACATGTTGGGGTCCACTTAGATTAAGTCCCATCAAATTGGTCGTGAAAGTTCTTGCAGGCTAGTTTGAGCTAGAAATCTCCGATGACAATCATCAAGGTGGAATTCATTGCGGCACTCATGGATGTTCTGGCACAAAGTGTAGACTACGTTGATTAATGTGGTGAGATTGGGCTCTGAGGGCTAGAATAGTCGGTCCTGATTGAAGTGGGATACATGGTGATTTGGTGAAAAGAATATGCTTCGATATTCACATTGATATGTTGAACCATCCGAGGGGTTGTTCATCCTCGGCAAAGCTCAAGACGAAGCTGCGCAACTTCAACGCGAAGGAGCCTCCACGCATCTTATGAACGACATCAGCTTGACAACATGGCGACCCTGTTATCGAAACCGTGAAAAGATACAGATCAAGATGCGATACCGTCCACTCGCACTCAGCGCTATGGTTCGTCCTTCAATCGCTTGATCATCGACGCGTCCAGATCGGCCTCCAACGCGTCAAGACCGACCTTCGATAACATCTTGATGTGATGAGGCTATCCTCGATGCGTTGGGACTGACCCTCGAGATATCACCCCCACGCTAGTAGAGTTTTAGCATCGAAGGAGTACCACATCCTGTCGGCGCAATGCATAGACAACAGACGACACAACCTGGACACGAGCATGATGGACCGAAAGAGCTTGGGAAACACATACTGGGTCGCGGGCTCATAACTCTCAGGACGAGAGGAACTTGTTCTTTTGCGCCCTGGCATCAGAGTGTCGAGATTCACACGATTCTCGTTGGACTGCTGCCATCGTGCTTGCCCCCTCTTGGACGTTCTGACTATTGGAAGGCACGATGCTTTTCGATTCCACAAACAAATCCAGGGAGAGCTTGGTTCCTGCCACTCTTGGTTGTCAAATACGCTGCATAGTGACAGCTTCTTGCGGTCTTTATCCCGGGTACCCTCCCGCGGCATTGGAATCACATTGGCCTCCCTGATCATTATCATGGAGTACAGCTTCAAGGAATTTGGAAGCATTATATCATTATCGCATTTCAACATCACTTGGACACCAGCGCTCTTCAAACTTTGCTCTCCTTCCCTTCGGCAATGTAATGTTGAGTAGAGACGTTGTCGGCGTCTTCCCCTTCCAGCACACCGGTGATGGTGCCCACGTTCTCATGGTCAAAGAAACCTTCATTTGCAGCAAGCTCCTCGAATGCGAGCGCTCTGTCCGCTCCATGAGGCAAGATTTGTACAGGCCAAATCAGGCACAGGACGTAATAGACCAAGCCGCCCATGGTGAATGACAGGATGAAGCCTAGCTTGTACATGTTGGAGCTCGCCATTCCCACCGAACCTGGATGCAGGGAATTGGCTATGCCGTGGACGACGAAGGCCACGCCAGCGACCCAAGCGGCTAGCATCCGCAAGTTCCATCCCTTGTAATATGTGTACGGGCTTTCGGGCGTGTACACATACAACGAGGGGACATGTATGTTGCCTCTCCTCACAATCCAGTAATCAACCACCATGCAAGCGCAAATTGGCATGAGGAACACTGTATAGGACCCGAGGAAGGTGAGAAAAGATGTTGCCGATGCGATGATCTTCCACGGTACAAGCAGGGGTGCCAGTAATGCGCAAATCACCTGGCCTCGGACGATTGTCAACCAGCGGGGCCAGATACCGGTCAGATCGGCGCCGACAGGCAGTGAGTTGCTACCAGCATTTGTGACTAGCACGGCAAGCATCATGCCAAAGCTTGCGAATACCATGCCGGCACGTGCACCAGGACTCCAGTATTGGTCGAGAATAGCGCCGTCTACAACAACATGGTCAGCTTGGCTACTCAGAGCCTGGTCATTGATGGAGCTTACAAAGATCCCAAACGTTCCAGAAAGATTTTCCCAGCACGTTAGTTGCAGCGGCAGTGGTGGCTGTGCTAATGAACATGACTAAGACCTTCGAGATCAGAATACCGACACCCTGACTCCAGGTCACGTCGCTGTACGAATGGCCGTAGCGGGCGATGTCAGGCTGGTTGATCAGAACGGGCGCGAGAGCACCCATCACGGAGTTGATGGCAGATATCATGGGCCAGATAAGCTCATGACCGGACAGTTGAGTCTGTTTGGTGGTGTACTTGAAGTCGCCAAGCTTTCCTCCGTTCGCGCTGATAGTCCAGCCGAGCACGCCCAGGAGGGAAATCGTTGTGTAGACTGCTTTGACGACGAACAGGTGACGGAGAACCTTGGGATGAATGAACATGACGGGCATTTGGATCTATGCTGGTCAGTATCTTGTTCTTGAACAACACGACGAAGCACTTACCATCCAGAATATGAAGAAGCTGAGCAGGTCACGAGATGTGATACCAGCACTTGCAGGTAGGTGATTTGGGATATTGTTGTATCCATTACCAAATATCCCACGCATGAACACGGTCGTGATTCGTCCGCCGTAGTATGTTTGTGTGGCGAAATAGATGATCGCAACAACTGCTCTGACGAGGATGTACAACGAGGAGCCTCTGACACCGGCGGCGACGCGGACATAGACTGGAAACCCGACGAAGTACTTGATGGCACCACGGCTGTTGAGGACGACTAGGACGGTCAAGATTCCAGATCCGATGACAGCAGCTATCATTCCATGCCACCAGAGCAAGCCGATGGACACGAGCGAGGCTCCGAGGTTGTAACTGCTTGGACTGAACGTCATCGTCAGGTAGTAGGCAAAGTAATGTTGCCATCGCCATCTCCTGTCCTCTGCAAAGAGTCAACACCATCATCTTGAGAGAACCGAATGACATACCTGGAGGGCTTGGAAGCAGATCCTTGTTGTAGCGGACTGTACCATCGCTATCAGAAGTTTGAACCAGTTCCTTCAAAGACTTGGGTGATCGAGAAGCAGCTTTTAGCTGCTGCACAGATTGTAGCATGTTCGCTTGGTGGAGAAGGCTGTCGCAAATGAAAGAATATGCCGACTAGAATACGGGCGATCATCTCGAGGCATATATGCACATTTCACTCGCATGAGATAGCCCATCTTGGTCAGTATGAGACAATTTCAGCTAGCAACTGATGTTGAGGTGATAACAATGTGCCAACGAGCAAGGCGCGGACGAGACTGGGCGCAGATAAGCTGATAAGGGAAGGAGTGCATCGGACGAGCCCCACAAGTTCGTCGGATCTCCGAAATCTACTGTGAACTTCGATAGGCAACGGCGATCATAGCTTCCTTCCTCTACAGATTGCCCGAGCATAGATAATGTTATTGATAGGACCTCCGAAGACCTTGGAGGCTGTAGAATACAGCCCATAGTCCTCAATTCGGCCTTTGACCATTCCACCACCGATGCAATACATCGGTCATCCGAAGATGATGAAAGAATGGCTGAATGCTCCCTTTCAATCGCTCATGATCATTGCATTTGTTTTTTGTTGTAGTTGATCGAGTTCTGGTTTAGTCTTTTGTTTGTCGCCAACCCGACCATCATGAAGGAAAATCAAGTCGCTGCCGAGGCGTCAATCGTCGACCAAACCAACCTCCTACCAAAAAAGGAATTGCTCATAGTCTTCAGCGTACTAGCAATTTCATTGTTTATCTGTTTTATTGACCAGAACGGCATTGGAGTTATACTGCCAACCATCTCACGAGATCTAGACGCAGCCGACACCATTTCTTGGGCTGGTACCTCCGCTCTTATTGCGAACACAGTCTTCCAGGTTCTTTTCGGACGGCTGTCTGATCTTTTCGGTCAGTAATATACATCTCAGCATGGAAGAAATGCTAACAAATGACTCCAGGAAGAAAGGTTGTTTTTCTGTCGGCGTTGGTTCTACTCGCAGTCTGTGACCTGCTTTGCGGGTTCTCTCAGAATGCTACCATGCTCTATGTCTTCCGCGGCCTTGCTGGTGTTGCCAACGGCGGTATCACAAGTCTATCGATGATGATAGTGAGCGACATCGTCACCTTGAAGGAGAGAGGCAGATACCAAGGTATCCTTGGTGCTTGCGTAGGCATGGGCAACATGGTAGGGCCCTTCATTGCGGCAGCGTTCGCTCAGCACTCCACCTGGAGAGGTCTGTTCTGGCTAGTCAGTCCACTTGCAGCTCTATGCTGTGTGATTTGCTTTTTCATACTGCCTGCGTCCAACGACTCCTCGAAGCTGGATTTTCGAACCGTCTCAAAAAAGATAGATTACTGGGGCATTCTTTTCGGCTCGGTGGCAATCATACTCATCCTGATACCTGTCTCTGGAGGTGGCAGTTACTTCCGCTGGGACTCTGCTATGGTCATCGTAATGTTAGCAGTTGGAGGCAGCTGTGCTCTTGCATTCTTATTTGTCGAACACAAGGTCGCATTGCTCCCTATGATGCCTTGTAAGCAAAATAAACACCATCTTCTGATACTGGTAAGATACTGACTCAAGTAGTGTCACTCTTCAGAAATTTACCGGTCTGCATTCTGCTCTTGCAAAATTTCCTCTTCGGAATCGTATACTACTCACAGCTCTACTACCTGCCGCTTTTCTTCCAAAATGCGCGACGCATGTCACCGATCACTTCAGCCGCTCTCGTACTGCCTATCACCGCAGCACAGATGACTTTGTCAATAGTCTCGGGCCAGTACATCTCTAGGCGAGAGCGTTACGGTGAAGTCATCTGGCTAGGCTTCTTTCTCTGGACGCTAGGCGTTGGCCTTACATGTATATTCGACCAAAACACGCCCATCGCCGCGATCGTAGTCATCTTGCTTGTACAAGGTGCCGGTGTGGGCTTAATTTTCCAGCCAACACTAGTCGCATTACAGGCTCATTGTTCCAAAGCTCAACGTGCAATCGTCATCTCCAACCGCAATTTTCTACGCAGTCTGGGTGGTGCAGTTGGGCTCGCCATCTCTGCTGCTGCGCTACAAAATTCTCTCAAGAAAGCCATGCCTCAAGAGTTTGCTTCTGCCTTGTCTTCTTACGACACTCCGGACTTTGCGGCCCTCGGAGCCTCACCGGAGCAGATACAGGAAGTCCTAGATGCCTACGCAAAAGCTAGCAGAACTGTATTCATCATGAATGTGCCATTCATGGGTCTCTGCTTACTTGGCTGCCTTCTGATCAAGGATAGTGGGCTACAGCGTCCCGATGAGCTGAGAGTGGCCCAATCGAGCGACACTATCAATGGTGTCGAAGTCGAGAAGGGAAATGGCGACGAGATTGCCAACGTTCAGCGGCCCCCTAAGTCTGATCTGAATGAGAATGCAAAAGAGGCTTTGACACAAGAGCACCGATAGAGTCAGTCGAGATATCTGTGTAAACCACAAAAAGAGTATCATCGTTTGCAAGACCGTCTAGTCGTATTGCCAAAGAACGTTCTCAAGAGTAGCGACAGTGCGTGCCATATGCGTTCGAGGATCGACTGTCTGTTGGACGTGAAGATATCCAGTGGTTCAACAAAATTCAATAACACGTGCAGTAGATTAGTTTCCAGGAGACTAATCAACAGCGTCAACCGATTGGATTGTGCAGACATGATTGACGTATATGTAAGGGCATATGAATTGTACCAGAACCGAGCTCTCGCCCGGCAAGGCACCTTACTAAATGGCCATCAAAAGGCACAAGGTTTCCATTCTCCGTCTAATTGTCCACAGAGATCGTGAAGCGAGCACCGCTCTCAGTGGATAAGGAGCTGATTTTCAAGAGCATCCTGCATTCTGATAGCGAGTTCGATAAGCAGTCTGGGTTCTGGGATCTCGGTTCTGGTGCGATTTCTGTTCCTCCACATCTAAGTTATTGAAGCAAGACAGTGAATCGTTGTCCGTTTGGATACGCTGTTACATTGTCTTCCAGTCGTTCACTCTTTCCCAAGTATGTGCAACTTCATACACGGTCATCTCATCCCACCACTTTCCTATCACCTGCATACTAACAGGAAGTTTCACCTTAGCTTCCACACCTGGCCCTTCCAGAACTTCCAGCATTCCGATGGGCATAGCCAGCACAGGATGACCGCTTTGATTGAAAGGTGCAGTGTTGGTTGTCAATCCGATTTGCTTGGTGATCTGCTCAATCGGAGTAGCGTCTGGCGCAGCATGGCTCGTTGCGACGTAAGGAAGTGTCGGCGTGAGTAGGATGTCGTAGGTCTCGAGTGCTGCATCATACGCATCTCGCAACTGACGCGACAAGTTTGTCGCCTTGGCCAGAAGAAGCGGGAAGTTTTGTACAGCATAGAGTCCGTTGAGATAAATGTTCTTTGTCGAGACATACGCGTTATCCCAGTTCTCTTGACCCATCGGATGAAGTTTCGAGTTTAGGCTGAGCATTTGATGGCCACGTCTACCAAATGGACCTGATGTTTTGGCGAGATATCCTCCTACTTTCGAGATACCGGTCCAGATTGCTGCGCCTTTAGAGTGGATTGGAATAGAAACTTCTTCGACGGTTGCACCGAGTTCCTCAAACTTGGAAACGGCGGACCTAAATGTTTCGATGACGCGAGGGTCCAGAGCTGGCAGAGAAAGAGATTCTGTGATGATACCGAGTTTCTTTCCCAACAGCGGTTTGTCGGTGGGAAGGTCTGATATTGAACTGTATGTTGGGACCTTGGAAGGGTGTGGGGCAGCGAATGAGCGATCATCAATGTTGTCGGTACCTGCAATTGCCTCCAGGAAGATGGAATTCTCGAGAACAGTGCGAGTCATCGGACCAAGGTGATCGTTAGTGGGCTCGTTTGAACCGCTACCAGTGTAAGGTACGAGACCGAACGTTGGCTTCAGACCGACGATGCCACAATTGGCCGCTGGGACACGAATGCTACCGCCTTGATCTGCTCCAATAGCTCCATCACATTCTCCGAGCGCAACAAGAACGCCTGATCCGCTTGAGCTTCCGCCTGAACTGTAGCCTTTGGCAAATGGATTCTCGACTACTCCAGTTCCAGAAGAGTGACTTGTAGCGCTATGGCACATATTCTCGCAGACGGCTTTTCCGAGAATTGTACCCCCAGCTTCCAAGATTCGCGTCGCAACAGTGGCATCGCAATCAGGCACGTAGTCTTTGATGAAGTTGGTGCCCAGAAGCATCGGCACTCCTTTCAGAGCGACGTTGTCCTTCAAAGCGAACGTCTTGCCTTGGAGTTTGCCACCTTTGGGCTGCTTGTCTGTGACTGTGCACTTCCATGCCCAAGCACCATGTTGGTTCTCTGTCTTCTTAGGAAAGTGGATGTTCTCCCTGGAGAATCTCTCCTCGTCCACTGGAGGAACATAGTCTGCCCGAGTCAGCTTGAGAAGTTCGTGCATGTTCCACGTATGTCTCACCATCCATCGCCATCAACTGTTCACTCGCATCATGAAAGACAGCCAGTAGACGACGATAATCTTCCTTCTCGGTTCCATATATTTTCACTCCTAGCTGAGAGCATAGGTCCTCGAGTGTCTCCGTGGTTACAGGGTTCCCCTGCTTGGCATCGAGGGAGAAGACTGACATCGTGAGTTTGCTCAAGAAAACCCTCGAAGCTGTGGTGAGTGAATCTGGACGCTCTACGTGGTCCGAATCAGAGCTGACATAGTGGCCTTATACACGATGATGATAAGACACGCCGGCCGCAGAGTATTGCCCAGCAGATCACCTCACTATTCGGTAACAGTTAGTACGATAGCTCCATATCAGTGTCTCCAGTCAGTAGTGTTTCTCGGATACGAGTACAGGCAAAGAGACAGACAATCGGAGGTCCGAACTTCGATAGGCGGAGGTGGGGCGCAGACAGCGGGGTCAGAGGGGCCCGATAAGCACCCGATAAGAACATCACACCTTCCTCGCACCAGTTATGAGACATCTCTCGATAGGCCAAATTACGATCTGAACGAGAAGGAGCGAGCCCGACTCCCAACGTGCCGCTTCGGCAAACGGCCGATACTGTGTTGATTGTCAGAAGTGCTGACTTGAGAATGAGCAACCAAACAACTTAAGACGTACCACTAGCCAGTATAGATAAGTTCAAGGAACATCTTCAACTCTAGATAGACTAGAGTTTTTCGAGCTCTCATCGATACTTCGTCCAAAACTTGTACCGAGATCGAAGAAGATCTGCCACATTACCTGTCATGGTCCACGTCGAAGATTCCTTGCAATTGCCTCGAGACTTCGAAGGTAAGAGAAACTAGCCTGATGCTTATGGACGCAGTAGCTGACGGTAATCAAAGGCTTCGGAGAAGAAGGACATGATCCCCAGTGGCCAAATGGTGCTCGCATAGCAGTATCGTTCGTTCTGAACTACGAAGAAGGCGGCGAGCGTAATGTTCTAGATGGAGACGGAACCAGCGAGCCATACCTCTGGGAGAAAGGCCCGTCTGGTGGTGGTAGAGAGCACCGCCATCTCAACGGAGAGCAGGACTTCGAGTATGGAAGTCGATGCGGAGCCTGGCGCATTCACCGACTGATGAAAGAATTTGGCTGGAAGATGACTCTATGGGCTATTTCTGTGGCCATGGAGAGGAACCCTTCTTTCGCAAAGGCGTGCGTACGCGATGGTCATGAGATCGGTGCACATGGCTACCGATGGCTCGATATTTGGGATTACTCTTTCGAGGACGACAAAGCTTATATCAAGAAGTCCTGCCAGACTCTTGAACAAGCTACCGGCGAGTTCCCAAGCGGCGCTTACTTCGGACGAGGAACACCAAACACTGCGAGTCTGTTGCCTCTCATGTGGAAGGAGATGGGCCACAAGTTGCTCTACACGTCTGAGGTCTACAATGAGGACTCTCCATACTGGATTGACCTTCCATGGGAAAAGGAGCTCCCAGATAGTGAGAAAGAGGGCATGTTGATGGTTCCATACAACTACGATTGTGAGTGTTGCGTTATCAGATCTGTCTGTGTATACTAATAGCTTTCTTAGGTAATGATGGAAAGTTCCATATGAGTCCTGGCTTTGTCAGTTCGAGCGGAGCAACCTACGAGCAGTATCTCAAGGATGCATTCGATTGCTTGTACCGTGAAGGCGGCAAGATGATGACTATCCCGATGCACAGTAGAATTGTAGGCAAGCCTGGCAGATCAGAGAGTCTCCGGAGGTTCATGAAATACATCTCCGAGAAGGAGGGTGTCTGGGTCACCACTCGCAAGGAAATAGCGAACCACTATCGGGAGAAGTTCCCCTATAGGCCAGGCTCGAAGACTGGTGGTGATTCGTAGTAGCCGATATAACACGATGCTCTTTCTCCCAACTTCCTTTCTGACAGCATTTGAACAGAACAGAATGGCCGCTCGTCGCGGCGCTTCGTGACCTTGATGAACAATCCAACAAGGCTTCGCTGTACTTGTCTAGCCGGTTTCCCGCCTAAGTGCCATGCTCTTGATATCCTGACGAATCTTGCGCTCGACGCAAGCTGCGTCATAAGTAGCCACCCACAGGTACTATATTTGGCGGTGATGCTGTCGACTGTACGAGAAGAGACGGGTCGGAGTTCTTAAGCAGGAGGAATATCATGGTCGGTATAGCTCGGGCAGGCCATTAAACGTGTGAAGACAACAAAGCGCTTTCGAAGCTTGAAAATCGTCTACGATGATGAGATGCGTTGTCGCTGTTGCTAGAGTTGTTCGTTCTTTACTCAGAGCTCTCATCGTCATGGCTTCTTTTGGCCAGAAGTCATTGCGACGTCATCTCGCCAGCATTTTTGGCCACGGTTTGTCTTATCAAGTCGCGAGGTGCTGCTTCCTTCCCAGACAAACACAGATAACGAATTGGCCGCTGGTGCTAATACCTTCGGAACGTGATGAGTTTACCTTTAAAAAACCTCCACGTCGATTCAATGGCATACATATCACCTCGTTGCCAAATCACATGGCTCAACGTCCTACATCCATGAGCTTCACCAGCCCTGATCCTGTCTCGCCTAACATCGACGATGGCACGAACCCTAGAAAAAGGCAGCGAACTGCGTGCGATAGGTGCAAAGGCAGGAAACAGAAGGTAATCAAATTCGTTGAGCTCACGTCTGCTTCATCTCTGGTGGCTCATATCTCCGTGATAGTGTGACAATGCATATCCGCAATGCTCGAATTGCGCGAAGGCTGGCAAAGAGTGTAACAAACCATTAGACACAGAGATCATGAGTAACTCGTATACACGTGCTCTGGAAGATCAAGTCGCGCATCTGGAGAAGCGCCTAATGGCCATGGAGCAGCAGCAGCCGCGACAATCTCAAACTCAGGCCAACCCGAGATCGGCGGTGAACAGCTCGTCCTTTTCTACTGGTGTTGAGCACACATCGACCCAGAACCTTGGAAACAACGGAGTTGATACCACCGAGGGACTTGGATCTCCATTTCGACAGGAAGTCAACGTTGCAGACGTTGTTGGCATCTTGTCTCTGGGCAATGGCAACAGGGAAACGTACATCGGATCTTCTTCAGGCTATGCACTGGCGACTGATCTCGGACGTATGGTACAAGCGACTGTCTGGAACAAAGCTCTATGGTTGCCTACGACTTCCAATCCTGGACCCGAGAGGCGTCCATCCAGCTCAGATACCAGACCAATTACATTGCAAGAGCTGCAATTCAAGAAGACAAAGCCCGTGTCTGATGCTCTGGGTGCGAGACTGGTCAACGCGTACCTTGTGCGCATACATCCGAGATTTCCGTTCTTATTTCCAGCCGATCTTTGGGAGATGCAGCGGCAAACCGCGCATGAGTCGGTCGGAGCTAGATCTAATAGCGACACCAATGATGGCCAGCACAGCTTTGCTTCTCCGGCTTACAATCAGACCGGCTTTGCGCTTTTTGTGCTGAACATGGTATATTCAATAGGTGCTCTGAACCTGCGACTCACCGATCAGAGCTACAGAGACACACCGCCGGAGCAGTTCTACCTCTCTGCAATGCAACATGTCGCGAGCGTCAGGGAAGCATCGCCGATTGACAATCTACAAGCATTGGTGCTTCTTATCTTGTATCACTTACGGTCGGAGTCTCGCAACGGGCTCTGGCACTTGACAGGTCTAGCAATGCGCACAGTCACTGACATTGGTCTTCACCGAGAGGCTTCCACACGAAATCTACCCCCACTGGAAACACAGCTTCGACGTCGCTTATTTTGGTCGGTGTATGCTCTGGAGAGCATTCTCGCTGGTGCTTTGGGAAGACCTATAAGCCTTTCCGATTGCGATATAGACCAGCCGCTGCCCTTGAGCGTCAATGACAGCGATCGTATGCGGGAGCCGAACACGAGCTTCATGTCTCATGGTTCAACACCAGGGCAAGAAGCTAACCCAACTACCAATCTGAGCCAATTCATCTTGCTATCACAGCTTCGGACTTTCGAGGCTCGCATACAGCGCACGATCTATCGTGTCGACCGAACGACAAGTGCCTTGCAGCCAAAAATGCATCGTCTCATATCAGAGCTCGACGCATGGCGGCAGAACATACCCTCAAGTTTGCAGTCAAGCGAGCATGAGCGCCTTATGCTTCACTACCATCGCGATGTACGGCTACTTCTACAACCATTCCTGGCTATGCTAGAGCCGAATTCAGACCTCTTCCGTAGATGCGTGGATGCGGCTGGGCAAATCTGCCAGATACACAAGCGTTTCCATCAGACTCCTGAGTATGGCCACAGCTTCGTCGCAGTGCATACTGTCTTTGTATCTGGTATAACCCTTCTTTATGCACTTTGGCGCGGGAAGAGTAACATCTGGTCCTTCGGCATCAGTAATGATATCCGTGCAGCCAGTTGTGTATTGGCGATAATGGGCGAGCGGGCGCCTTGGATAAGACGGTTCCGCGACGAGTTCGATGCTTTGACTGAAGCTACTATGGCAGCTTTGCAAAACGCAAGTTCCGAACCAGGAGTTGAGACAAGGCTTGGAGATGAAATGCCAGCCTACGACTTTAGTGTGTTCGATGGTCTAGAGATCACGGATGCTGCAGCTTTAGACATGGTTAGAGAATTGTCGCAATGGTTTCAATCTTAGGGTCAACCAGCAATAAGATTCATGGAATATGATTGCCTTTGCAGCCTCCCCGTGTGCTAAAGTTTGTCACCTCGACTCTCAAATCGCGGCGATGCGCATGTTCCAGCCATCAAAATGCACGATAAGTTTGGGAAAGAGCACGCCGTCCACACAGAGCGACTATTTAACGCCCTCTCCTTGGACCTAGCTCTGCTCTACTCTCTAAAATCATCGTGCATTTTGACAGCAGTGTCAGTGACAAACTTTAGCACACGGGGAGGAGCTTCAAGAACAAAAAGTTGTATTCACGTGCATTGTTGACTAATATTTCTTCTTTTCTCTCCGCGGAATTAAATGCACCGAGGCCCGCGTTTTAGTTTTGCCGAGGTTTGACAGAACCATTCAGCTGAAGTCCCCTTTATTTACACATGACTTTTCCATCAAGGATCAGCATCAACCATCAAACATGACGACTCTCAAAGAAATACTGGTTCTTGAGCAAGTTGAGCCCAATCGTAAGTAAAGCGACCGAGTACAGCCGCGAATACATCGTGTACCTGTCAACCAATAATTCGCTTATTTCTGTGCTGACATTGCCTTCACTGTAGGCTTCAAAAGCGTGAATCTTCCTGTTCGAATGGGAAACATTCTTCCCATAGCTTTCGGAGGATACACCATTGGTGTGGCTGTAGCCGCTGCACACTACGATGTTCCAGAAAAACACAGACTCTACGCCGTCAATGGAAACTTTCTGGGCCCAGCATTAACGGATAGACCGGTCTTTGTCAACACCAAGGTCTATCGCTCAACGAAAAGCTTTACGACCAAATTCGTGGAAGTGCTGCAGAAGCAGGATGATGGCAAAGAGAGAGTCTGCCTAGTAGCCCTAGTGGACTTCCATGTCATCGAGGCGGATTCATTCATGATTTACTCTGCACCGCCAAGCAAAGAGTACACTTCTGTCGAAGATTCCTGGACACCAGCCGAGCGCAAGAAAATGATGGTTGATGAGAAGATCTTAACACAAGCCCAAGTGGATACACACGACAAGCTATTCCATCTCATGGGCACGTTGATTGATATGCGATTCACCAAGCAAAGCATTCACGGACAAACTCTGCAAGGCTTTGCCAAAGGACACAAGACGACGCAGGAGCATCTGCCTCTCACAGAGCGCTCATCAGCAGATTGGCTCAAAGTCCGCGAAAAGGTCGAAACACCTGCTGAGAACGTCACAAGTCTGGCTTTCTTGCTGGATGCATCAATCTCCTTCCAACCTCTTGTTCTATCGAGCATACCTCTGACTGAATCAAGTGCATGCTCGACTCTGGAATTCTCACTTCGCTTCTTAACGCCAGAAATCAACATCAACGATTTCCATCTCCGAGAGTGGAAGACATATGCTGGTGATGCGGCAAGGACATTTTCGGAAGCTCGATTGTGGGACAAAGACGGGAAGATGGTTGCCAGCATGTCTCAAACGTCCATATTGAGACCCCCTAAGAAGGCAGCGGCTAAGAAATCAAAGATATAGACATAGAGGGCATCAGATGTGGAAGAAACGATGATAGCATTAGAGGAATGGTTGAACGGCTCGCAGGTATATAGATCTTGTAGACCGCAAATTCAGCACGTACGGCCACAGTCAGCTGAAAACTGGGCATCCCGTCCGCTCTGCCATACATAAGCAGTTGAACGGCAGATTAGTACTACGGTGGGTGACCA
>JGI24891J29808_1000074_pt1 | contig 133627 bp, 117 predicted proteins | sample FreactcultuFSWF8_FD_29808 | JGI IMG/M metagenome (IMG submission 29808) | reverse complement strand
AATGGCCTTGGCGAGGTGAGGGGCGACGGTAACGGCGGGGTGGGTGCTCTGCTCAACGTCCTCCTTCTCGAACTCGCTGATCAAGCTGGCCTGGATGGCAGCACCACGAACGGTAAGCTCGCTGGGGTTGACGGCGGCGGGGTTGGTGGAAGGAGCGATGATGGTAGACTCGGAGAAGACGGATTGCACGTTGCTGGCAATCTTGGGGGTGTGAGAAGTACCACCGGAAAGGAGGATCTCGTCAATCTCGAGGTTGTCGAGACCGGCCTTCTGGACGGCAGACTCGATCAGGCGGGTGAAAGAGCCGAAGACCTTACCAGCGAGGAGCTCGTATCTGGTACGGTTGACGGTCAAGCTGAAGTCAATACCATCGGAGAGCGACTCAATGCTGAAGGCAGCAGAGGCACCGAGAGACAAGCTCTTCTTGACAGCCTCAGCCTCGAGCTTCAGCTTGGCGAGCGAGCGGTCGTTGGTACGGGGGTCGGTCTTGTTCTTCTTCTGGAACTCCTTTGCGGCGTAGTCGATCAGGGCAGCGTCGAGCTGAGCACCGCCGAGCTCGTAGTCGTGGGCAGTGGCCAGGACGGTGTACATACCACCGCGCGAGGCAACAATGGCAATGTCGGTACGGGTACCACCAATGTCGGCAACAACAACGTTCTTGTCCTTGGTAGACTCCTCGTTGTTCTTGGCATCGTGGGCAAGGAGAGCAGCGACGGGCTCGGTGATGAACTGGAGAACCTCAAGACCAGCCTCGGTGGCGGCCTTGTTCAGGGCGTCCTTCTGAGCATCGGTGAAGTCTGAGGGAATGGTGATGATGGCAGCGTTGACCTTCTTGCCGAGATAGTCGGTAGCGGAAGAAGCGAGACGGCGGAGGTGACGGACGGTGATCTCGTGAATTGTGCGGGTGTTTTGCTGGTCGGCCTCGGTGTCCTTGATCTGGAAAGCGATGGTGTTCTCGGCGTCAACGGGGTGGGCAGAGGCGTGGCAGTTGGTGGGGTCTATTGACTTGAAGCTGGGAATTGTTAGTACTGGCTTCTCGAGAAGGACTCGAATGGGTCATTGACGTACTCCTTGCCGAGGAAGTCTCTGAAGTATGCGACAGTGTTCTTGGGGTTGCGAACGAGCTGCGACTTGGCCTCGGTACCTTGGAACTCCTCGCCATCGACGTATGAGAGAACGGTGGGAATTTGGCGGTCACCAAGCTCGTTGGCAATAACCTCAGCCTTGGCCTCGCCGGAGGTGTAGGCGATGGAGCTGTAAGAGTTACCAAAGGAGATACCAATGGCAACCTTGGGTGCGGTCTCGCCCTCGGCGCTCATTTTGAATGTGATGTGTGGTGAAAACGGTGGAAAAGACTGATGTTCGAGTTGTCGCAAAAGCAGATTAGAAGGCGACAAGTATAAGGGCGGAACTTTTTGATCTTGATTGAAGTTATGCAATTGCGAAGAAAGATGGGAAAACGCCAGAATTTTGGCCGACAAGGAGCGGCCCTCATTGGCTGCAGATCTGCATCTTATCGATTTGATCAAGGTAACCCTGTTCTTGGCATGATGTTTAGTTTCTTTGCTCTTCCCTTCGTCATCGTCGCAAGAACAAAATCACAACTCAATCATGTCTGTAATCGTATTGCCCGGCCAGGAGCTGACGGCTGATCAGCTGCCTTCCCAAAACACCAGCCGCACGTTAACTCTGGGTCCTGGACTGCGACACATCCCGCCTGTCACGATTGTCGCAACTCAAGCCGGAGAACTATGCACCGATTCCAAGAAGAATGCCATCTGGATTGAGAATCTTGGAGGCCGCTACCTACCTCACACTGGCGATCTCGTTGTTGCCACTGTCCAACGCTCATCTGCCGACACATACCACTGCACTTTGACGCCGCATACGCCTTCCGTCTTGCTCGGCCAGCTCGCCTTCGAAGGTGCCACCAAGAAGACCAGACCCCAACTCACCCAGGGAGCTCTTGTTTACGCTCGCGTTTCCAAAGCCGACAAGTGGAGCGACGTCGAGATCGAATGTGTCAACCCTTCTACTGGAAAGTCTGACGGTCTCGGTCCGCTCAAGGCAGGCATGCTCTTCGATGTTTCGCCTGCCTTTGCTCGCCGCTTGATGATGGGTGCTGGAAAGGGTGGTGTCGTTCTGCTGGAAGAGATTGGCGAGAAGGTCAGATTCGAAGTTGCTGTCGGAAGAAATGGAAAGGTCTGGGTGGACAGCTCGACCCTCGCCGAGACTGTCGCTATCGGAAGATGCTTGACAGAAACAGACGAGAAGAATCTGGATCTTCAGGCACAGAAGAAGCTTGTCAACAAGCTTGTGAAGACCGTTTGAGCTCCGACCTATGGATCAAGGTCATGATCAACAAATGCCTGCTGCTTCGGTAGTAGCCTCTTCGCGCCTGCTGGCCTCACACCACATGCTCCGCGAACCAGGGCTCTTTTTCAACCGATATATCGAGCCAGGTCTCCAATGATGCACGGCATGAAGCAGATAATACAGCCGTAGGAGGAGTTGGGCTCAGAAGAAGCTTCGCTGCCACGTCCAGCGATACAGTACATACAGCTTCCGAGAAGCCATCACAGTCCCTCGCATTCATCAAGCCGGCCGAACACAACTAGTCCCACGCAGCGCGGGTGAGAGATGGTATGCCGATAGTCGAGCATACACATCTCAAGGTCAAATTCAAATCAAGCGCAGACTCTCGCAATCGAATAAGAAACCTTCCATTTGCACATGTTCACCACTCAGAAAAGTGTCTCCAATTCCAAACTGTGATATGATCGTCTTTCTATATCTTTTGTTAATAATTTCGCCAAGAATCACAAGCCAAATCCGTGATTGAAGCTTCAGAAAAAGTGCGCCAACGTCACCACCGAGACCCCGCCATACCACTGAAAAGTTGCGACTTGATCAGCAACGAAAGATAATTGTCGGTGCTACCCTCGACCTCTTTACAAATTCTACCGCGACAATGAGCACACGTAATCGTACACCACCGCTCCTGGAACCATACCTCCGCCTTCCCTCGGAAGCATCGCAACTGCTCTTGACCGGCGTACTCGACTCATCACCTCAATGGCTCGTCACTCGCCTGCTACGTAGCGCATATACACCTGCCGAAGAGACCGAATCACCAGAAGAGCAGGATGTCAGTGTGATACTGGTATCATGGCTACGCGATTGGGAGTTTTGGAAGAGTGAGGCCAGAAGAGGCGCGGTACGACACTACTCATGATCAAGAACCGAGAGAAAGACAGTATGCTAATATAACGAAAACAGGGCATTGATCTCGCACGTCTGGCACAACAAGATAAATTCGTCTTTGTAGATGGCTTGACGCGTTTATTCCCTGTTGCAACTTCAAACACTGCAGTCACACCTTCACCAGCAGCACCGTCACCGACCCAGAGAAGTCTCCCTGTCAGAAACACACCTGCCTCGCCGATACCAAATAGAGGCGGTCCACTGCCATCTCGAGGCCCAGTACCTTCCAGAGGTCCTCCTGCATCTGCACCTTCGCAGCCACAAGTAGCACAACCACAACAACCTGCCCAACCAACCTCGCAACCGCAATCCACTCAACCAACAAACACAACCCACCTCAAAGACTCCTCCCTCGCCTCGACGTACACCACACTCTCAAAAACCATCTCCACCCTCCTCGCCAAACACCCCCAGCGAAAAATCCACCTAATCCTCGACTCACCAACCCTCCTCCTCTCCACATCCGCCTCACCATCCGCCTCCGCCCTCTCCAGCCTCCTCCTCTCCCTCCGCAGTCTTGTATCCACCACAACCCTCATACTCGAATCCGACACCCCTTTCCTCTCCGCCGCCCTTCCAGACCCTTCACATCTTCCCACACCATTGGAAGCCGCACACGCCGCCTTCGTCGTCCAACAAGCGCATATCAGTAAATGGGTATTGAGTCTGCGACCACTGGATACGGGAAAAGCAAGAGATGTCAGTGGTGTGATTAGAGTGGCCAGAGGTGGTGCTTGGGATGATGATGTGGAAGAGGAGGAAGAGGTGAAGGGGCAGGAGAAGAAGGAATTGGAGGCGCTCTATTTTGTGCAGAATGATGGTGGTGTCAAGGTTTTTGCGAGGGGCGAGGCTAGTGTTGGATAGGTCTATCACATAGAGTGCCTGAAGATCTACAAATCCGGACAGATTGGTCACTGGGAATATCAATCTCACACGTCGCAAGCACTCAATATCAGAAACATCACATCTGGCTCGTCTCATCATACATCAAGAAGCACTCTCTGTCGTCGTAAAGCTCTCGAATACGACTGCAGCAATGCACGATACATTGTGCATCGATGAAGCCATCCACCAAGAGCCCATCTGCATTGAGCTCTCTTTGGACGGAGATGTACATGTCAATAATACGGTGCATCGCGTCAAGTGGGATCATGTGTATAATGCACGATTGATCTCAGTTTGGGATAGACTGGTATGCTAATCTACAATTTTCAACACTGCCAATTTCATGCTGTGTTCACTTCAAGCCATCATGGCCATCAAACGATCGTATGCCGTCTCAATCTCAACCTCGGCCTCGGCTTCCTCCGCTCCTGCCTCTTCTGTTCCTGCCTCATCTGGTCCTGCCTCTTCGACCTGCTCAGCCATCATGTCGTGGCTTTGGTCGCTACTGCTGTTGTCATCGTCGTCACAAACTTCTTCGACGTCTGCGTCGATGGTGATCTCCTCACTGCTTTCTTCAGAGTATGATTCCTGGGCAGAGTTGGATCTTGTAGATGCTGGACAGTCATCGTTGGCTCCGACAGAGGCATCAGTGATCTCATCTGAATCTTCGACTGCTGCAATATCAAAAGCCGTAGTCCCCACGTGGTCACCCACACCCATACCATGCTCAGGCTTCCACTCTGCCAAGGGCTCCAGCCTGATGCCAGAAAGCTCTGTCTTGTAGTTAGTCTTCATGAGTGGCGCTCGCTGTCTGATCTCGCCGTTGGGAGCAAACATAGCTCGTAGCGAGGAAGGCCCAGACTTCTTGACAGCAATCATTCCCATCTCCTTGCTGAACAGCCAGGGGTAGGTGATGAAGGGAGCGTTGCTAGTGTCTCCGTCAACCGACACCAGCCTACCATTCTTCCACTGGGCCACCTCTTGTGCAGTGACGGTGTACATGGCAGCAACGAAAGGTCCGAGTATGTCGAATGCCTTCTCTGACACCATGTAGCCAGAGTCGATCAGTCCAAGATGCTCTCTCACTTCAGCCTGATAGTCGGCCTTGATACTGCTCATTAAGTTACCAAGATCTTCTGCGAGAGAATACCAATGTTTCTCTCTGTTGTGGTCCATGACAAATGCTGTGAAGACTTCAAACTCGGTTTGAATGCTGTGTTGAGCCATGACGCGGCGCATTTGTTGATCATATCCGACCTTGAACTCCTTGGCCTTTTGCAACATGTCTTCGGTCAAGACATACGCGTTCAAGACACGGCTGTCGAAAGGTTTGTCGTAATCGGGTACAAACTTCTCGGGCACGACCTGGTCGTACAGACCCCCAAGCACCCCATAGGAGTGATATTGGCGCTTGAGAGCCTTTCCAGGAATCCAGTGAGGGTATCTTTGCGGCCAGAGAATTCGGTCCATGATGGCAGGAACACCCGTCTTGTTGAAGTCAACTGCTTGTGAATGGAGCTGGGCCAAAGCAAGACATTTCTCTTCCTTTACTCCGCCATTGGCGGCCTCTCGGTCTGCTGTGGCACGATGGTTGGTAGCTATTTGTCCAAGATTGTCGTTCTTGATGTAATCGACGAAGAATTTGACGAACTGCTCGTCTTGTACGGCTCCAGCGCACATGACAGGTGTGGGTGCGTCGTAGTTCATTGCAGGGTGGTCCCACTGCGACTTTGGTGGCAGTAGATCGTCATCCCACATGACAAGGTAGTCATCGCCATCCAAGTCTCCACCAGAACACATATTGGCAAGCGGTCTTTCTCCTTGCTGTGGTAGAACAACAACGTTCTTGAGATGCTTCAGAGCATGACATTGAACGGCTCTGACCACACGAATATCGCCTGGGTGCAGAGAGGGGTTACGCGCAAGCAAACAGACACCTTCAGCCGTCTTCCACTCGCCCTCATTCTCGCCAGGTACTTGGATGAATATCTCGGGAAGCTCACCGGGGTCCATTCTGAGCGTGTTTGTCTCATCGACACAACCCAGAACAAATGCACCCTTCTCGATAAACAGCTTTGCTTTCTCCTTGAGATACTTCAAATTCCAGGTACGCCAGAGCTTCAAGAGTACCTGACACATTGGCTCATCAGAGTGCATAAATCCATCGAGGATCATACCTGCCATAGTGAGGGTCACTTGGTTGAAATCAATGTTCTTCTGTAACATCTTCAGAGCCTTGGTCTCATCGCCCATTGCGAGATCGATATCCTGGAGTTCTTTGGTCATCTTGTCAAGAAAGACTTGCTTGGGAACTCCTAGACCAGTGAGAACGAGAATGATCTGCTGATTGAGAGTCGACGAGGAGAATTTTGAGGGCTTGATAATCTCGAGTCCCACGGCTGGTGCATCGAACTTGCATTGACTAGGTCGGAGTAAAACCTTTTTGCCCTTCAAGGCAGGGTCTACCACAAGGATGCCTTTGAAGCCACCCAAGCGAAACTGGAAGGCAGACGGGTAGTCTTGAGGACCGCAGCGAGTGTAGAGCTCATTTGCAACCATCTGAGCAACGAAGGGAGAGACTTTGCCCACACCATCTGTGAAACAATAACCGTTTCTCTCGATGTCCTTGATTGAGCGTTGTTCGACTGTGCCGATATTGGTTGAAGCTCTGGTCGTGGAGAAACATTGACCGATGCGGGCCATACATTTGGCGACGATATTGATGCTAGAGAAATCTCCGAGGGCGGTGCGAATGTTGCGTGCAGTCTTCTCCTCACTGTAAGGTGTAAAGAAGTAGGCTCCTCTCTCGCGGAATTGGGAATTGCCACACGCAAGCCAGTCGTAGTGGCGACCAGCGATGTCAATTCCATGACGGAAGCAGCGCTCAATGCGAGCCCAAACCTCGTGCTGATTGTCGTAGTACGCGATAGGGCTGAGGCCTCCAAACGTGTCCTCATCTTCGAACTTGACGCGCAAAAAGTTTCCCACAGCGAAGAAGTTGTCTCTGATGACACGGTTGGATACTTCTACAGATGGAGTCTTGACGTAGAAAGTGGTAGGAGTGATGACAGCCGTTCTCATCAACACACACCCCTTGGGCAGACGGCGCTTACGAGGACGACGAAGTTCGGCAGTATTGAAGATGTTCATAGGGTTGAAGAAGGTGCGCTTGGAATCTGCCACATTCTCGAGAAGAGTGAGAGCTGGTGATATGAATGAAGGGTTGTTGAAATCGCGAACAAAATCTCTATCCAAGGCACTGAGCTCGAAGAGGAATTGCCTGGTCAATGTGTTCTCAACGATGTTGTTGTTGGAGATGCAGACCTCGAGTTGGTAGCGAACGTCTTGACCAAGGTGCATCATTTCATCTTGCATCTCGTGAAGATCAGATTCGTGAGAGGCTCGGTGTGGGTCGAGCAGATCCCAGACGACGGGGTCTTCTCGTGGGACAGTGACGAAGTCGGCAGCATTCTGCTTTCGAACAATCGAATTGTGGCCTTCCACGACTTCGATGATTGTGTTGTAAGCAACTTCATCCATGTGTGCCGGGAACTTCAACTTCCAAGTGAGCCAGCGACCTGTGTCGATCACGGGACTCGGAGGTAGAAACGACACAGGATTCAGGTCGCGCTCCTGCGGATTCAGGTCGATGTCTGTCACGCGACGCCAACCGAAAGGCCACTCATTGTATTTGTGGCGGTCGCGGCTCTTATCGTGGATTTCCATGAGTAGGTCCCGTCCCACGCTCTGCCACCACTTTGGAGGAAACTGGGAGGTGATTATTAGTTCCTTGTGGCCGTCGTCGTGTTGGGTTTGTTTGATCTCGAGAGGCGAACTCAGACGAAGTTCGGCACGATACCATGGTGCCTCTGGCTCACTCGTCAGAAAGAAACGGAAATCAAGGCAGTGCCTGGTATCACCATACAGATCAAGCAAGAGCACTGCTGGATGACGCGTGCTGCTGGAGATTGTATGCATGACCATCATGCGATGCTCATCAGTCATGACACCGAATTCGATCTGATCAACAGGAACAGAGGTCTTCTGATTGATCTGCTTTTTGGGGTCTGCCGGAGACGGCATCAACTCGATCTTGTTCTCAGAGGCCTCCAAAAATAGTACGCGATCGTCGCTTATGATTCGGCTGTTGAACAGCGGGGGACGGTGGAACGTGAAGAGAACATTGGCTGTGTTCGGTCCGGTACAGTTGATGTGGGAGACATGACCAAACTCGAATAGTATACGATGCAGGCCAATTGCATTGCAGCGTGTTGATGGGATGTTACCAATGTTGACCCAGGTCCATTCCCAAGGGTTTGGCTTTCGACCAACCCTCATGCCTTGATGCTTGTTGCGAGCCATAGAGGTCTGCTGAGGTGTGATCCGAGGCGGAGAACGAGCTGCTTGCATGTGTGCTGGAGCCTTACGGCGAGAAGTGGCAATGCCATTCTCGTTGTAATCGACGGTCTCTCGAGGTGGCAGTGGTTTGCCGCTGTAGTAGTCGTTCTTCACCACCCTTCTGTGTCCGCCTGAGGCGCTAGGAACCGGTGAAGATCTCTGCTGTATGTCTGGATGAGGAAGACGTGGCCGTGGTTGATTGGCAGTGACAGAGAGTGAGGGCTTAGGAGGGTGAGAGAGTGATTGACTGCTGTATGAGGGAGATGAAGTGATAGTCGGATGAGGAAGGCACGGAGGGCGGTTCTCTTGAGTAAGACGGTGATGAGGAGCTTGTTTGCGTAGTATGTCCTTCTTTGACTGCGAGCTGTCTCCAGCTCCAGCGTTGGTAGCCATGATAGCTGTCAAGAGGCAAGATGCAATGCTGTGTTGATGCTGGTGCCGCTGAGAGGAGGGATGTGATGGATGTGATAGTGTGTTAGAGAGGCGAGAGAACTGGTAAGTGCTGCAAGAGTGTTTGCGCTTTTTCACAGGGTTTGGAGTGCTAGGACCGACCAATGTAGCAATGGCCGTGTGATAGCAAAGTTGAGATGGTCCGACAGCTTGGGCGTGGATGAGGAATGTTGGTGACAAAGCACTAAAACAGTGAGCGCTTTCCACTGTAAGTTATTACGTTCTCAGAAGGTACGATGTTGAAGCTGAATCTGTACCCAAGGAGGGAAGAGCACGTCACACAAACAACAGACAAGTTAAGTCAAGCGCCAGCAAGGACGCGCCTACCCTGCGCATCTTGTTTACCAACCATGCGGGTCATCACTCAAACTCGACGGCGCAATGCTGATGCATCGAAACAAGTGATAGATAATACTCCGTATATCTCCATCCAGGTGTTTGCGACATGCGCGTTCGGCCTAAATCCTGATTTCACGGGTACCTGCTTTGCTTGCGTTTGCTGCCTGCCATTTCACTGACTGGCTCATATCTTGTTACTACCGTCACTGCTTGAACAACCATTCGTAGAGGCTTGATATGAGGAGACTTGTGTTGTGAAGTATTCAGTCTGTCATGTTTGTCGTTGCTCATGATTGTGTTGGATGAGAGTGAAGAAGGGTAACAATGCCCAGTGCCGCTGATCTGCTCCCTGCATGCAGAGCCATGCGTCTTGGCCTGCATACATACATGCACCTGTCCTCGCTTAGTAGTATCGACATCAAAAGGCACATGTCTCGGTACCTCTGACAATCAGCGTATCATGAGTTAAAAAATAGAAGAGTTGATCTCTTGTGGACATTCAGGCTTCATGAATAGCGACCGCGCCTAAACTAAACATCCGCAGTACTTTCGTCCAAACCATCCTCTCTCCTGTTATTCAGACCCGCGCCTGGCGTACCAGTCATTATGTGATCTGCTGAGAAAGACCAGTCTTCTAGTTCGCGCCTTTCTACTGTACCAACTCCAAATCCGGGAGTCTGGAGATCGTGAAACGCAACCTTACTTGGTGATCTCGCGCGGATAGGTGATCGATTGGTCGGTATATCTTGCAGAGGCTGCCTCTTAATAGCACTCTTTGTTCGCATGATAGCTCTCGCAGATCTTGGTGCGATACTCGTCCTCTTCTCTTGCGTATTTGTTGGCTTTAGGGAAGGACGTGGTCTCGCCCTTTTCGGAGTAGGACCATGATCTGCAGAGGCGTCAGACATGAACGTACTATTTGGTTGTTCATCTTCAGCCTCATCATCCGAATGTTGTGTTCCGGGTGCAGGGGTAAATGGCACTTGTGATGGTAACGAGGTTCGTGGTGTGGCCGAATGGGTCGAAGCAGATCGCACTGGCAATACTGACGACTTTGCTGTTGGCTCTGGAGGTGGAGCCATCATGCCGGTGAGACCCATGGCATTCATCAACCTATTCCTCATCTCCTGTGCTTCCAGAACTTGGGCGTCCTTCTTTGTGCACTCTTTCGTCAAACGCTCGATACGCTTTCGAAGCTCGGAGGTTTTTTGCTTGTTTGCTTCGTGTTGCTGTTGGAAGCCATCTTCTGCCTCGGCGAGGTCTTGTCGAGCTTCTTCCAACTGCTCCTCAAGATGATTTTTCATGCTTAGCCATTCTTGCTTCGTCCTTGACATGACGTCTTCAAAGTTTGTGGCTGCTTTCTTGGCCTCGTCTTCCGAATGTTGCTTGATGGTCTGAATCTCAGCAAGAAGCTCATCATACTGCAGTTGACGTGCACTGATATCCTGTTGAAGCTTGAGAATGTCTTGCTCGAGCAAACTGTGACCTTCAAGTAATGTCGTTCGCTCTTCCTCGACCTGTAGAATTCGGGTTTGACTCTCCAGAAGCTGCTGTTCGATACGTTGCCTCTCTGATTCCAATCTTTCGTATTCGGTGTTGTCATGCTTTCTCGACTCCATAGTGTTGCCGAGTTCCGAACGCAGATTTTCAGCATCCGATCTGGCCTGGTGAAGTTGTTCCCGCACTTGTTCGAATGCCTCCTGCTTACAGGCAATTGCGGTAGCATGCTGGACTTCCGAGTCTTGCTTCTCCTGCTTCAGTTTGTTGATGTCTTGCTCAGCGTTATAGTTGGCGTCTTGAAGCTCTCTAGTAATTCTGTCAATTCGTTCCATTAACTCGCGAGATTCCTGGGACGAAGCCGCCAATTCATGCTCGTGGCGATCGGTTTCTGCTTCAAGGGCGCTGATGCGCAGGTCTCTATCCATGACTTGACCCTCGAGCTCTCCGTAGGCCTTGTTAAGATCTGCGTATCGCTTCTCCAGACCCGTGAACTTTTGGCGCTCTAGCCTCAGCGGCTCTTCCACACCCTCGCATCGAGCTTCTAGATCATGACAGATGTTGATGAAAGAGGCGACCAAGGATGTTTCCTGGTACTTGGCATGTGTCTGCATTACTGCACCCAAACGTTCTTTCCAATGCAGACTTGCGTCTTGAGACTCGGGTGTGGCTTCAATCTCCACGAAAGGTGTTGGATTTTGTGGCGCTTTCAGACGTGTCCGAACGCAGATGGAGCAGACCGATTTGCCTGCCTCAACTACTGCATGATGGCGAAGAATCTCAGGAAGCATCCTGCGTATCGAGGAAGTTTCTTCTTGTGGAGCAGCCAAAGCCGCTCGAAGTAGCAGAGAGCAAAGTGACGACTTCAGCTTGTTCCTCAAAGTCGTGTATGAGGCCATACAGAATCTGTTCGTGCCGTGTCCAGTATCTATCTCGGGCAGTGTCTCTAGGTCGGCGAAGAAGTACTCTAGCTTCTGACGGTTATGGCCCGAATGGAGAGTAGCTAGTATACCACGGCGGCACGACTCGTTATCTTCGTCCATATCAGCAACGTGTCCGAGAAACAAGACGTAGCTGTTGGCTGAGTTGAAAAGTGTGGCCGCTGGCGACTCCGTCAACAAGTCTATGACCTTGTCCAACAGTTCCCCCCACCACTCAGGCTTGAATTTAGACGATAGACGGCAAAGCGAGAGGCGGAGCGACATGTCGAGATGATCGTTTTTGAGAAAAGCGGCGCTCAAATCCAGCAACGATCGCTCGTAGAAAAGCGTTGCTTGAGACGGCAGTACGACTTTATCGGAAAGTGAACTCAGGAAGGTCAAAACTTGGAAGCGAAGAGCAGGGAGCATGTCAGGCACAAGACACTTCTCTTGCAGCTTTCGCACAATGACCGCGTTCTTGTGAGACCATTCAATCACGGCAGATTGGGACACACCAGCAAGGATCTGGTTGACAAGAGTGACACTAATAAGACCTTGCCCGCTTGGATCTGCCGATTCTGGTCTGCATGCCCAGATGACTCGTAAGACCAGCAGCTGCATGGTCTTGTGAGTCTTGTTACCATGGAAGAACTGCTTGATAGCGTCGGGTGTCCACTGAGAGTTAGTAGACTCGACAGAGTGCTCGAAGGTGGGCCAGAGACCATCGCTTCCGACTTCTGTCTGGAACTTCTCAAGGATCATCCTCATGATAGCAAGACAGTACATGCCCAAAGACTGATCCTCAACACCCGAAGAGCTTTTCAAGATCGAAAAGATGTATTCCTCCAGATGAGCCAAGACACCTGGGGTGAGGATACCGAGAATCGGGTTGCAAGCTCCATAGACTAGGCGATGTATCTGTTGAACAGTCGTAGCGGTTGGTTGCGCGGCAGCACGATCGAAAAGCTGGAGCAAGAAGTTTTGAGCAGTAGCTGGGAGAGCCACACCAGAGGGCAATGGATGAGATAGAAGAGCTACGGAAGCGTCCACATACTGTGCACAAGTCAGTCTGATGGTACCCGGCGAAGATTTCGTGTCTGAAAGTGGTACCTTTCTGCTTTCAACTCGAGACTCAAGAGCATGGGTAAGAAGGCGGGGCAGCAACGAGGGCTCTCTTTGTACAAGAGAGTCTCTGACCTCAACAGCACAAGACAGGCGGGTGATGATGTCCAGAACGTAGGGCCATTGTGGTAATGCGTCTATAAGAGCTTGACTCAAAGATGGAATTCGACATTTATAAGAGATAGCCCAAAGGCACACATTCGGCTCGGAAGTCTGAGAAACGATATCATGAAGCGACTACAGGCAGTGATTTGTTAGTATGGCCTCGTGGCGAATCTGGTGGGTATTTATCACCAACCTTCAGTTGAGTAGGATATGGAGTAAAGACCACACGATCGACCTCGGCGGCCAGATTATCCATGTTTGTTACGACCTCTGTCGGAGTCGCATGCTTGAATAGTTAATGCATGCACTTTATTCGAGAAGCAAAAACAAACACTGCGCCGGCAGACGTGCCGATGCGACTCGGGGGAAGCACGTGGTCACGTGGACTAATTTCGGCAATTCCAAAGCTCGAGCAAATCCAAGCCGAGCTCTCCTCTGAATGTGTCCGCAAGCAAGAAGGCTCACTCATATTTCCTGTTCGACAGGGTTGACATGAGATTTATCGATCACAGCGCCGTGACAGTGTATGAGTACAGAATGACAGAAGCATGTTTAGCAGCACGCGTGGCGTGGTGCAGTAAGAAATCACGGTAGCCGATATGCGAGCGTAACTCCGAGTGTGGAGATGTGGTGGGGAGGGGATTGTGGGGCAACCGAAGTGTTGCAGAAGTGCCATGGACCAGAGCCGAGCCATTGACAAGACAATACAAGTTGTTCTCTCTCGCTCTTCTGGGTGTTGATGCTTCTCTGAACAATTCGACCCAAGCCAGAATACAGTCACCATGGCACAGCAAAACCAGCCCACAGGCGAATACCGCAAGCACCTTCCGGACCTCAATGTGCCGAGATTCCAGGCCATGAAGCAGCAAGATGCACACGAGTACGCACACGAGTTCAAGACAAAGCACAATCCACCGTGGCTTCATGCCTTGTACATGTACTGGCGTTCTCTGCTTGCCGAGCCCTTCAAGGGTGTGACAAGCGACGGTGAGCTTTTTCAAGCCTTCTTCCCTTCCATAACTAATTGAACTCTCAGGCAACGTTAGAGAAGGCCTGTTCAACTACCAAGACGAAGGCGTCGACATCGACAACATCGTCAAATCCGCCCAGACCCTTCTCTCCCAAGTCACCGACGAGCAAAAACAAGTCCTCAGCTACCACATCGACAGCCCTGAATGGCGAACATGGTCCAACCCCGAATTCCTCCTTGCACACAAAGGCCTCCGCCTCGACGAACAATCAGAACAAGTCCGCTCCTCTATTCTTGCAATCCTCAAAGCCACTCTCTCCCCCGAGGGCTACGAAAAAGCAATCTCAGCCATGCGAATCAACGGCTTCCTCGGCGAATTGGTCCAAGGCACAAAAGTTATGAACGAGTTTAGTTACAACTTCGTCCTCTTTGGCGAGCCCTCGAGCACAGAACCCTGGGGCTGGTCTTTCTACGGCCACCACCTGTGTCTAAACATCTTCCTCTTCAAGCGTCAAATCGTCATTTCTCCCTGGTTCACAGGCGCCGAGCCCAACGAGATCGACTCAGGTCCATACAAAGGCACCCGCATCCTCACCCGCGAAGAAGAACTCGGCCTCAAACTCATGCAATCTCTCAGCCCAGAGTTGCAGCAAAAGACACAAATCTACAAGTTGATGAAGGACCCAGCAATGCCAGAAGGCCGCTGGAACAGAGATGATCAACGCCATCTCTGCGGTGCATACAGAGATAACCGTATCGTCCCTTACGAAGGCATCACTCTGCAAGACATGACTTCGGATCAACAGTCCCTCGTCTCACAAATAATCGAGGAATACTTCCTCTACCTCCCCGCTTCCTCTCGCGCTGCAAAACTCAAACAGGCAATGTCTTTCGCCTCAGAAACCTACTTCAGCTGGATAGGTGGATATGGACCTGAAGACCCTTTCTACTACCGCATCCAGAATCCAGTGGTGATTATTGAGTTTGATCATCACTCGGGTGTTTTCTTGAACAACGAGCAGCCAGCGAAGTTCCATATTCATACTTTGCTCAGAACGCCCAATGCGGGTGATTATGGTGTTGCGTTGAGGAAGTGTATTCCGGCGAAGGAGCAGTTCTTTACTTGGGAGCCGGAAGATGCTTCGAAGGGGCCTGGTAACCATGCCAGTCGTCTGGATTAGACTGATGGGGTGTAAGATGTCACTAGAAGACATGGTTGGCAAATGTAAATATGACGATACAATCTTATGGATTCCTACCAAAACGCAATGCCTCGTTCATCGTGTGCAGGCTTTTTTCACCTCCGGCACACTTTAGTAGTCGTTTTTCGAGACGTTGACTTTGGGGAAGTGTGGTATGCCTTTGTTTTATACAGAGGTAAGTATCTGACAAAGCTCTCACTGGACTCGACTCTGACTCGGAAGATGTTGTGCAATGCAACAGCTACACGCGTGACAGAGCTCACATGGGGAGCACAGATGGGAAGTCTAGGTATGACGATGCAACTTTGGTATTCTATCATCTACTGAACGCTTTATGACATAATGTCGTACCTTTGTCATTTCTTCATCTCGCATTGAACTTACCGTAACGGTGCTCTGCTTGTAAGCGTTTGCAAAAATGCACAAAGTTTTCGAAACCAGAGCTGTGCCCAGTGAGACAGCATCTACCAGGGCATAGCGACCACGCTCACGTGAGCCGTGGCACCAGGAGGAACGAGACCAGGAGGAAGCACGGACTGAATCGCAGCCGAGAAAAGATCCTGTTCAGGCTCTGGCTCAGGCTCGCGGGGAAGGTTGAGGAATGCGATAGGGTCATGGCCACGATCAAGCGCTTCCACACGGAGTACAGGAGAACGTTCAGAGATCGGCATGTTCGCGAGTCGGTCCATGTAATCGATCATGTGGGCTGAGACCTCTGGTTTGGGCTGTCGCTTTGTGGTCCAGCCTTGGAAGTCGTGGGGTGCTGGTTTCGGCTGGAATGGAGTTTTGTGTAGGCGTGGACGGTTGAGTAGACCTTGAAAATTGATGCAGGGGTTTGTGAAGGAACCGAAATGTTCCTTGAGAGCCTCAGCTTCGCCCTAGGGAGTCGATATTTGTTAGTAAGGGGATGGCAATTCGGGCGTTCTCGTGTGTCAAAGGCTGTCACGCGTATGGCTGTAGCACTGCAAGATGTTTTTGTTCTGCCGTAGTTGTCCATAGAGAGATAGGAAATCGACTTACTAGGACGACCTTGCTCAGGAAGGTCTGGTCTTCGATCAGGTGACGATAAACATCGGTTTCCTCTTCCTCTGGCGTGCATGTTCTAAGGTTTGCCAGCAGTGCCACACCGCGCGCCCCGAGGGTGCTGGTATCAGGGTCACGGTCTAGATCTTGATGGAGCATGAGCCAAACCATATAATGTCCCAACAGAGAGATGTAATGTTTAGGGAAAGGACCCTTGCCGCGAAAGATATGAGTGATCATGTCGGTTATGATTTGTATACAGTCTGGGAAATGCTTGAAGGTGACGTCTTCCATAGCAAGTCTCACGACTGTGAACAGAGAGTCCAGTACCAGGCAAAGCAAAGCGACCTGCCATGAACCCGCGATGGCTGACTCGTACTCTTCGTCGTCAAGCTCATCAAAAGGCATTAGGCACAGACTGACAATCTCACCGTGGTTGTTGACAGTTCTCACGACAGAGGCGTAGTGCCAATGGCCTGGAATCTCGAGTTGATGGCCCAGGCAAGCAAGGTCCATGTAAGAACAGATCAAGTTGGAAAGTGAAGATGGGTTCTGTGACAAAACGTTGTCAAGATGGGCCTTTTGACTCTTCATGAGACAGTATAGATCCCAGCCAGCAGCATCAACAGATAGGATGCGTGGCATGATCTGATCAGTGATCTTGAGAGCTTCGTCGGTGCCGACTCCGAGGATGGATATCTTCTTACCGAAGCCCATCGGAAAGTCGAGAGGCGCGAGCAGTCGAGAGTGACGAGCCCTGGACTCCACATCATTCAGATCCTGGCGTGAGGCTGGGTTGACCTTCCAGACGATTTTGACCTGGGTATCAACGTTGACTGGGATGTGCTGGACCGGAGAGACGTCGGGTGCCGAAAGGATGTAGATTGGTTGTGAGGGCCACATGTGAAAGGTCAAGCGAAGCTCTCGCGTGAAGTGTTCGAGATCAGCAACCAGAAACAGAGCATGTGTCACTCTGTCTTTGGCCTGGTGCTTTTTGGGGTTACAGCATGAGCACTTATCGGTTCCCAGGTGGGTTACAGTGGCTTCGATTGCAGGTTTAGCGAACGCGCCGGCAGCCTTTCCTGTAGCAATAGTGGGCAAGAAGCGCTTCTTGTCAATCTCGAAAGCGAAGAACTTGGAGTGGATCAGAGCGAACTCGTTGTGACGGTGAAGATATGCGGAGGCATCTTCATTCATTTGCTTGCTGGTGCGCATGATGGTGGCGTCGAACCTGTACTTGTAGCCAGGCCATGATCCGTCGGTTGAGTATTTGACTTTGGCGCCTAGCAAGAGGTGCGAAAAGATTTCGTTTTTGATCTCAGGAGGAAGAGTCTCGAGAGTCGGTTCTGCTTTTTCGCCCTGGATGGGCTGCTTAATGCTGGCGGGCATGGTGAGTGTCGGCTGCGCAATGCGTAGCTGTTGTACGGTCAGCTAGGCAAACTCGATCCATATGGAGGTCAAACCCACCTGAGAGAGATGATCCGACACGTGAGTATCGAGAGGTTCGGCGGCCATGACTAGAGACACGATGGATGTCAGAAAGTCGCGCCTTCCGTGATGTGGTTGAAGATAAGATTCAGAGTTGGGTGTCGGCGCGTTGGGGTTGTCGTCACTTCCTGTTGATGGAGACGCCCATTCGTTCACGAGATCTAGTCCGGACGTACGAACCTCCTCTCGTCGAATGGCTTCACTAGAGAAGAATCTGGACCACACACAATAACAACAACAATTAGTAAACGGCTTGTTGACAGTCTCCACAAGCTGTCAAGACGAGAGAAAGCTTTGGTCGTAATACTTAACCATTCAGTGTTTGATATGTCTACATGAATGGAGGTTGGATATCCAGAAGGTTCCCTGCAAAGGCATGCGGACGACCGCGCAGCGGATATCGAAGTGAGGTTATTGGTCAGACATATAGTGCTCCAAACAGATGACCGAACATCGGGAATTGTCAGCGGCAAGAGCTGGGACTTGCAACTTTCTAAAGTGCTAGCATTCGTCACATTTTGTAGCGGTAGCAATGCACAATGCTGTTGAGTTCATGGAGTCATGCAGAGGTATCTAGCTCTCTGACGCCGTCACAAGACGCAAGACGAAGCCGGAGAGAAACATAAATCCCCTCGGGCACGTTTTGATAGATCCAGGGAAGGAAGGATTTCTAGAACAGATGTGACAGGTCTATCAAGCAAAGGGCTGGTGTGGCAGGACGAGGAGTCGAGGACCTGTCACAAGAGATCGACGAGGTCTCCAGAAAGGCTTGGCAGGTTCAGCGGCTCTGCGGAGCATGGACCAAGGGGCCACGTTACACTGCATGTGTTTCACGAAGGCAGTTGGTCCAAGAAAAATATGGGAGCCATATCTTTTGTACATAGACCATCGTGAATCAGGCATTGTTGTTCATACTCTTCAGAAAAAGAATTGTGCATGTCTGCTACGCTGTCAAACGAGCAATTTCAGCCGCAGCCCCGGTCCCATCTTGTGGATATCGATATCGATAACAACTTGCGGAACGATATCCGCCTGGACACGTTTACCTCGCGAGAAAACAGAAGACCCCAGCCGATCGACGTAGGAATAGCCAACTCTCACCACTCGCGCCCGGTAGACATCAATTTGGCACATTCGCCTTCTCCGATGCCCAGGAAAGCAAACGGCTCGAACAGCAGACCTAGCAGGGCGACGGGTTCTGCTCCCTCGTCAGCCTCGTCCACTCAAGACGAAGGCAACATGTCTGGAAATCTGCTCGAACAACGGCGCAAGCATGCCTCGCTCGAATCGCCAGACTCGGCCACCATGACGGCCAACCTCATGAGCAGAAGCTCCTTCACCCTCGATAATGCCCCTCCACCGACACCTCACCCCGAGGCCGCATCCAAAGGCTTCACAGACCTTCCCGAGCAAGACAAGCGCAACTTCCTGCTCCTGGTCCTATTATACTTCCTTCAAGGCATCCCCATGGGCCTGGCTAGCGGCTCGGTCCCCTTCCTCCTCAAATCACATCTTTCCTACGGCCAGATAGGTGTGTACTCGCTCGCTTCATATCCTTATTCGCTCAAGCTATTATGGTCACCGATCGTCGATGCTGTGTGGACGCCCAGATTGGGCAGAAGAAAGAGTTGGATCCTCCCTATTCAGACCATCAGTGGCTTCGGCATGATCTGGCTCGGATCGCACGTTGAAGAGATGATGATCAAGGCTGGTGAGAACGGAGGTGCTGGTGTCTGGAACTTTACAGGATGGTGGTTCGCCCTCGTCTTGATGTGCGCCACACAAGACATTGCTGTTGATGGTATGTACATCCTCGACCCCGGACTGCGATCACTACTGACACATTCTAGGCTGGGCTCTCACGCTCCTCTCGCCGTCCAACCTCTCTTACGCCAGTACCGCTCAAACCGTAGGCCTGACCGCCGGCCAGTTCCTTTCCTACACCGTTTTCCTCGCCCTGTCGTCTAAGGACTTTGCCAACAAGTGGTTCCGCAGCGCTCCTGGAGACACCGGTCTTCTTACCCTCGGCGGCTATCTCAGCTTCTGGGGATGGGCATACCTGGTTGTGACCCTCGGCCTTGCTTTCCTCAAGAAGGAAGACAAGACCAAAGAAAGAGATGGCATCATGGAAGTCTACAGAGTCATGGGTGGTATTCTCAGCTTGAAGAACATCCAGACATTCATCGTCATCCATTTGATCGCAAAGATTGGTTTCCAAGCAAACGACGCGGTCACAAATCTCAAGCTGCTGGAAAAGGGCTTCAGCCAGGAGGATCTGGCTCTCACTGTCCTGATCGATTTCCCCTTCGAGATCTCCTTAGGTTACTATGCTGGGAAGTGGAGTGAACAATATGCCCCAATGCGACTCTGGTGTTGGGCCTTTGTTGGTCGACTGGTCGCTGCAGCCTTCGCCCAGTTCACCGTCATGATCTTCCCCAGCGGTGGCACCAACCTGCCCTACCTCTGCGTCGTTATCGTTGAGCACGTCTTCAGTACTTTCATGAGCACCGTCATGTTCGTCGCCGTAAGCGCTTTCCACGCAAAGATTGCCGATCCTCACATCGGCGGCACCTACATGACCCTCCTCGCCACGTAAGTTTTCATTCCTCCTCTTCATGCAACCCACACTAACCGCTCTGCCAGCGTCTCCAACCTCGGCGGCACATTCCCTCGCTTCTTCATCCTCAAATTCGTCGACATGTTCACAGCCGCCACCTGTGTTCCCGCTTCCATCCCACCTCCCGACTTCAAGGGTGACCTGATCACCAAACCATTCTCCTGCGCCCTCGAGAACGACCGTCATATCTGTGTCAATGGCGGCGGCAGTTGCAATGTCACCACTGATGGCTATTACATTGTAAACGTCCTATGTATCATCATCGGTGTAGTCACCTTCTGGGGCTTCATCAAACCTGCAGCTTTGAAATTGCAGAGTTTGCCCTTGAGGGCGTGGAGAATTGCTGATCAATAGATGGAAGAATGAAGTAGACTTTGCGTTCTTGTGAGGATGCTAGAGCAAATACAGCTTTTGGAAAAGAGCATAAAGAGCATATCGGCATTATCATTCGTTTTTATTCATAGCATTCAAAGTAGCGATTCAGTAGAGAGGCCACTTGTGATTACGTATATGTAAAATGCATCTTTTCACAAGCTTTTCCATGCCAATTCTGTTCAAGTTGAGTTATGTCGTATGCTTCTGATCCTTAGTTTTGCTTTTTGGTAGGGAAAGTCGTTTTGCACGAGCCCATCCGTGATTGTCGGCGAAAGATTGCATTTGGAGAAGACTTGGATCCAAGACATGTTTAAGGAGAGAAGAGAGGAAGTTGATCATAAGATATGTATTCATAAGGACATTATATGCAACAAAGCTGACCTAAGGTCGAAAAGTAAATGGGGTATCTTCATAAGCCGTGATTGAAAGCATCGAACCATCGTGAGAAAGGTTGGAAGCAAGTGGTAAGGGTACAGGGGAGGATAAGAAGAGAAGTGGAGGCAGAGACACTGAGCTCTGACCTCAAGAGGGAGGCCTTCAGTAGGGGTGCCCCCAAGCAGTCGATGAGTGGTGATAATGTTGAGGAAAGGCAGAACCGTGCGAGGGTGTAAAGCCTCGAACGGGGGAAAGTATGATGAAGAGAACCCCGGCCAGCGAGGTGAGAACATGCAGTGTCATCACAACTCGATACTGGCATCGGAGACATCATCACAAGGCAACGGTATGCTGTAAAACGACGACAGCGCCATCCTCGCCAGCTCAAAGTGCGAATGTGCATCTCTCACGGCGTAACTGAGGATCTCACAGATCTGGCCGAGGCCGAAGCCGGTATAATGTAGATCGATGCCGAGTGATAGGACTGTCTCGATACGAGCACATGACTTCTCGATACGTGTCAAGCCTAGCACCATTGCCGCACATCGTAATGATTGTGAACTTGTGTTGAGTTGTGATAGATTGACACGACAGCTGCAGCAATATATCAGTAAAGGATACTTAGTACCATGAGATAGAAGGTAAGACATACAGGCTTTCGTTCATGGAATCCAAGAGCTCTGGGGCCATGAGCAAGAACTCGCTGACAACTTCCTTGCTGAAGAGCTCGCAAGGTGTGTCCAGATCGAGTATCTCCTGGAAGACACTCATGTCGACAGCTACGCTGAGCCTTTGCAGTGCTAGTGATTGTGCTGTCATTGTCGATTTGACGTTGTTGATAGGTTGAAGTAGTGGAGAGATGCTTGAACGCTTTGCGTGCATGATTGATGATTGATGGACTGCCATGGTATGAACGTTCAGGTTTTTGATGGATCTGATGAGAGGCAGGAGAGAGTGATTAAGAGGACAGCCACTCTATATCTTGACTTGCTCCAGCCGCGACTGCAGAAGGGTCGACTGATGCCTGCAGGACGCCACAAACTGCCGGGATACTGCGTGCCCCTACTGCTCGTCGATCGGCGTCAAAGTGCCACCTTTGTCGAGGTCCGTGGGCAGGTGGAATAAAAGGGTGCGGTCCAGGCGGTGCGATGGCTTGACGCCTGGCCGTTTCCAGACCCGCCTGTCAACCTCTCGCAATCGGATTCTGTCAGAATGCTGTCATGTAGAGATGGCATTCTGAACAAGCACGAATCGTATCCTTTTCCGGTGCATTTGGCTGGGCGTCTTTGACTCGTGACACGGAAGGTCGAGACCAAGGATCGGAATAAGACACGTCTCAACCACAAGTTGGCCTCAGGGCTGTGTGTCACTTTCCTCGGGCAATGCATTGTGCCTTTTGGCCAAAATTACTTGGAAAGAGGTGTTGTCGCCTGAGCGACCTAGTTCTCTTGATCTCGTTTTGTTTGTGGGAGACGGCACCGTACAAACCAGGCCAGCGAATCATGTCTCTCACGCAGGATGTAACCGAATGTCCACCGGTGTCCAAAGGCTGGTTGCGTGGTCCGGCAGATGAAGAGTTTGGCAGTCTGGCCAACTCCAGAAAGTCGGTTGCTCGGATGTGGAAAGCTTCCTTGCATGTTTTATCTCGAGAGGCCCTGATCTAGGCCTGTGTTTCAATCAAAGTGCGACGGGTGACAGGTTGGAAAAGGTTCGCCGGCCGCCGGAATAGTAGTCCGTTCACTGCACAACATAGAATCAAACGTTCCACCGAGAATGGTCGGAGTACTCTGGGAGTCAGGTCCGATTCAGGACTTCATGAAAATGTAACGAGACTCCAGATCGACGATATTCGTAGAAGTGGTCGATGTGCGCGAAGGAAGAGAAGGAATTTGACAGAAGAGGAGTTGTGGCGGCAGCAGATTCCGATCCCCCGCCCAGGGGACCGTTCCAGACCTTTGACCCTTATTAGAACCTCCACAAAAATATGCCTGCCATTTCGCCTTGTCACGATTCCCACCCGCAGGTGGGAAATAATGTTATTGAGAAGGAAACATGAGTCTATGCGCGTTGTTAGACTCAAGGCACTGTGTTGATGACCAAGCCTCTCGCATGCAAGGCTCGAACGACTGTTCATCGCTGGCCGTCCCGATCCGCGCAACTTTGTGACATGCATGATGCTCGATGTATCTTGTATCTTCTGCAGAACATGTGAGCGAGAATGCTCGCTTGAATTACGGACGAAGCTCCTACTGTACACCTTTGACTGCCAGACGTTGGTGCTCCGCAATGCGTCTGCTCGTGGTTTGGATTGCTCTATTGACGGAATGTCTATCCGCCCCAATCCAGCTCTTGGCGCAAAAGCCTCTCTCCAAGCAGACCCAGACCATAAGAATACCTCAGTGTAATAACGCCAGCAGATGGGAGATACCTCCGCCAGTAATATACTGTAGGCCGCGAAGAGTTCACCAGCCACTTGAAACGGCAATCCTGCAGTATTATCCTTGCAACACACCCAGCCCGGCGGAGGCCCTGCCGCCATGGGCTGTGGATTGAACCAATGCTTTGTCCCTCCGCACAAAGATCGAAGACTTGAGAATTGAGACCGAGGTGGATTGTATTGATTGGCAAACCATAAGACGTGGCCGCAAGCAAAGACATATTGCTCGTCCCCATGGGACAGGCTCGTGAGCCGAGATGGTTCGACATATGGAGAAAGGGTCGTCTGTTCGAACCAGGTATGAAACTTTATGATTTTCGGCAAATTTTCTTCCTGTTGACTGTCCAGATATTATAGAATCTACAGCTGCTCTGTGTTGAATAGTTCTCAAAAGTATCGGTGTCAGTTACGGGCTGAACAAGAATGGAAAGCAGGTCGGCATTCGCTCAAAGCCCGGCGAGAACCCCGCCTTCGCTCCGCCTTTTTCCAGCCCCCGAGAAGTATGAGTAACATTGATCCTCGCCTCTGCTCAAACACTTGTGAATTACTCTTGTCCATTGCCCTGAAAGACATAAAGCAAGCATCACAATGTTGACCGGAATAGCGCACGTCAATCTCACAGTACCGGCCGGTACACTGGACGAAGCGGAGGCATTCTACAGCAATACTTTGGGTATGGGACGCGTTCCTGTTCCAGAGCTGCAAAGAGACAGACTGGCATGGTGCGTTGTCTATGAATTCCGATCGTGGAAGCCGTGATCAGATCATCTCTCTAACAAACGCTGCACAGGTTCGATATCACCCCGAAGGGACAACAAGTTCACATTGCTTTTGGCCCGCCAAATGAAGAATCCTCCCGTCACCCATGTTTTCGTGTAGAGTCGCCGGAAGCTCTGTTAAAGCTCCAAGGCCGCGTTTTTGAGCATTTCGAAGCAGGCGGTAAAGGAGCACCAAAGGCGGCCGACAAGCCCGGAAATGCCAACTCGGGTATGTCAACACAGGAACTTTGTGCCCTTCCGCTCACTTGTCTGACCAAATTGAACAGGTTCAAAAGGTGTCGAGTATCCCGATAGATTTTTTGCAAGAGATTATGCTGGAAACCGTCTCGAATTCAGCTTGTGAGACATTTCTTTCTACACACAACGTATATCCGAATCGCAATTGTTTCTTACACAGATACGGTGAAACCGAGTCAATCAATGAACATATCAGCCGCCAAACCAGACGGGCAGGGACTGTTCCCGTGTTATTGCTTCTGGAAGTGGGGTAAGTGCAGCTGAGGAGATCAAGCTCTCAAATACCCAAGTGGGGTTGTCTCCATCCTCCTTTACAGGAGTTCTTTGTGAAGTGTGAGGCTCTCATTGTAGCTCCGTGTATGATACATGATTTAGCCGCCAAGGAAGTGATGATTCTTCTGAGGGGCACATCAATAGTGCCGGGTACCCGGTATACCGCTTCCACATTGATGATGATCATCACAGCAAAGCGGCACAGGCGTAGAAGCTATATAGCTGCTGCTCTTGCTTGATCTTGTTGACTCGAAGCAGGAAGGTCCTGTGAATTGATCGTTCAGAGCTATGGGCAAGCGTATACTCACATCATGCTTGGGGCTGCTAGTGCTCGGACGATGTGTATTTGCAACTCCAAGTACAACTCAGCTCGGTAGTGTGACTATCCTGGCCGCTGATGATTTGATCAGTACGTATCCGACTCGCAGCCATTGCACATCTTCTTCTTGGACACATCACTGACGTATTTATGAAGCTACCAACAATAACAAGACGAGTGCCGCTCTTCTCCTGGGCACACCATTGACTCTAGCATCTGCACTCACTGCATGCGAGTCACTACACGAGAATCTATGGTCACCTTCGTTGCTTCCTTTTACTGCTGGTTTGAACAATTCATTGGCATACGAGGTCTTCAGTGGACGTGTTGCAAGCAGTCAGCTCTTCTGGACTGGCCAGTCCCAGTCTCAACCGTCATCTTCAAAATACGCCGGCTCTCCTTCACATTCAAGACCTCCTCACCAGCCTCCACAATGTCAGGCCATTGATGTCAACGGAGATACGCATCATGTGAGCTGCAAAGAGAGGCTACCTGTCTTATGTTCCCAGACCGCTTCCGCGTCCAACATAACATACGCAGATAATTCTCCGCCGTATCAGATCTCTCAAGCCGTTGGCTTTCAAACACTTGTTGGGTATAGAGACTTCCTGACATTTCGATTTATGGGAGTTCGCTTCGCAGCCGAGCCCGAGAGATTCACATACTCTTCTATATACGAGGGGACGGGGACTAATGATGCTCTTGAGCCTGCGCCGGAGTGTCTAACCTTGCCCAACAATGGCTCGACAGACTGTCTGTTTCTCAACATTTGGACCACCAGTCTGCCCAGACCGGGTGCAAACCAGAATCTCAAACCTGTGATGGTCTACATTTATGGAGGTAATTGTTTCTCCTGCCATTCGTTGAGATGACAACTAATTAATCTAAAGGTGGCTTCACTACCGGATCCGCAAGTAATCCAACAAATGATGGGGGCAACCTTGCTGCTCGAGGAGATGTCGTGGTTGTTGACATCGCGTATCGTCTATCCACCCTCGGCTTCCTTGCCTTAGACGATGGCGTTCACAATGGCAATTACTTCCTCTCCGACCAGATCGCTGCCTTGGAGTGGGTACAGAAGCACATTGAGAGGTTTGGCGGAGACCCATCTCGTGTCACCATATTCGGCGAATCGGCTGGTGCTGAGTCTGTGAATGCTCTCATGGCTTCGCCAAAGGGCAAAGGCTTGTTTCATGGAGCTATACTGCAGTCGAACTACTACCAACCTTACGTCCCCTTGGTCACTGCAGTCAATCAGAGCACAACTCCGATACTCAATCTCGCAGGTTGCCGCGATGCCGCCGATCAGTTGGCATGCCTCCAAGCATACAATGCTACTGAGTTGCTTGGTCTCAAAACTGTCTTCAAGTAAGCCCTCATGTCCTCTTTGGATGTTTAGTACTTATTCATGAATAGCTACCCTGTTGTTGATGGCACATACCTCGTGTCCGAGTTCATTGATCTTAACAGTACGACAGACATCACGAATCGCGTGCCAGTCATCATGGGCGTGAATCGAGACGAAGAAGGAGTCCTTGGCACAGTATACCCTACCACCAACCTCACTACCGGCATTGATGACATAGCTGCTGCAAATCATCTCAACGCCAATGACATCCCCGCCTCAGATCTCTTCCCTCTTGGTACCAGCGACAACAACAATGCCACTCTGAATGTCTTCAATACAACCACTCGCATCTCCACAGATGTATCTTTCCGCTGTTCCAACCAATTCGAAGCCTACGCCGGCGTCAAAGACGGTGTCCTCCCCAACATATGGTTCTATGAGTTCAATCGCACATATCAAGATCCAGCATACAACCCCAATCTCGTCTGCGCAGCTCCAGTCACACCTTCCCATCCCTATGGGGATCCTTCTCAGGAATACTTCAAATGCCACGCCGGAGATCTGGCGAACACGTTTGGCAATGTAGCTCGTGTAGGTTTTCCTGATCGAGATGGCTTGGATGCGAAGTTCGGGCAGTTGATCACCGACTATTGGACTAGCTTTGCGAGGAATCTTGATCCCAACCCTGATATGGCATATCTCAAGGTCAGAGGGTACTGGAATACTATCGAGCAGATTGAGAAGTCTGGTGCTTGGGAGAAGGTTGATGTGGAGCAGCCGATGATGATGGAGCTGCAGTGGAACTCTGTCATGATGCCTTTCAGAGATATTGAGCAGTGTGCTGTGTTGGGTTATCCATTGGACTTCCTTACTAGGTGAAGGATGAGGTGGTAGTCAAATCCCGTGCACGAGCAACATTGTTTGGAGTTGGGTTTCTTGCTATGATCACCGGTCTTGGTACTGCGTTGTGCAAAAGCATGCGTGATACATATTCCAAGAAGTATCTACCAAAGATTCAATCGATCCAATATTTCCAATGTCGGCAATGCAGCTCACCAAGCCAGAGCATCATCCCAATCCAAATCATGTCACCTACTCTCCCTTTTGAAACTTAAGAAAATGCAGGCTTCTGATCAGCCCCCTCGACCGGCTTGGTGTAGCCCAATCTATCCTTGTTGTAAAACTCAACCTTGATATCATGATTGGCAGCACCTCCATCCAAACTTCCACTCTTCACACAAGTCATGTCTGGCATAATCTCCAGCTCAGTGTACAGAGAAGAACCACAGTTGGCACAGAACCAGTGTTTGTTGATCTTGCCAGAGTCACCTTTGGCATCGTAGTCTTTGGGAGAGCCCTTTGTGACTTTGAAGCTGGTGCGGGGGACGACGACGTTGGAGGTGTAGGCGGCGCCGGTCCATTTTTGGCAGTCGGTGCAGTGGCAGAGGGCTGTTACTGCTGGTTCGCCCTGGAAGAGTGAGCGTGAGCGTGAGATGTGGAGAGTGGAATGGAAGGTGGAAAAAGAGCTTACGGTGTATTCATAGTGGACTTGGCCACACATGCAACTGCCTTTTGCCATTGTCAATGTTGTAGTGCTTCGAAGTTGGTTGGGTGTTTGGATGTGAGTGCGGGACGGGTTCTGCTATATACAGCTGATGCGGGGAATAGAAGAAGATGCCGATGTTTGAAGCTCAAGGGCAAGCGCGGAGCAGGGACGACGGGAAATGAACACAAACGGAAGACAGCAACTCAATTGAGAAGGAGAGATGGTCTATTTGAATACGAAGACCCTACGTACCAAGGCAGAGCATTTGGAATAGAGGCCGAGTTACCCCTCATCAGCAGCTGTGTAAATCAAGACGCCGCCTTCCGTCTCACCGGCAGTCCAGTCTTTGGTCAGATTCGAGATGATCACCTCTCAACAGAACGTAGCTGAATTGTTTTGAACACCGTAAATTTCTAGAAAGCCTGTTGAAGACTCTCGAAAGCAGCTGTCGCCAATTTTGCTGCGTTGAGCGGCGACTAAGAATCTGCTGAAGCAATTTGAGCCAAACAGAGCTTCTCTCTCGAAGCGTCTGGACGATTGCATATACACATGCAGCGGAAGAACATAGCATGTGGGTTGTGTCCGGCGGCTCCTTGTCTTACCTCCAACAAGTGCTCAACCTTCCGAAGCATACTCGTTGCCAGTGGCTTGTCTTTGCAGGAGCCGGGGCTTTCAAAGCTCTGATAGATGCTTCTCCGACAAGATACAGGCTTGACTGTCGAGCTGCTCAATGAAGCACAAAGCGGCGCGGCCTCAAACGTGTAGCGCATTCAAATTCCTGGGCCTGTCTTCTCACCGAGTACGCATGTGGAGAGACTGCATGGCATGGGCGGAAACATGACATACTATCGCAGGAGGAAGCATAGTGTATGCAGTGTGATCTTAAATTGCGTATGGTGAGCGGGATATGCGAGCTTCGGTATAGCTCAATCATGTCGCGCACACTGCATCCGTAACGACACTGGCCGCGCGTTATGTCCTTCCTCCTCTTTTGGCTCTCATGACTGGGCGAGGGTTGTTAGAGCTCGCTGTAATTGCAACATTGGGTTGCGGATCGTTTTAGGTGTGTGAACGGGGACGGTCGATATCGAGCCCAGCGGCGGACGTCTGGGATCGTTGGGTTGCGCTCAAGAGAGGATCATTGCGCCGGCATGCTGTGATAGTTTTTGAGGTTATGGATGTCGTTTGGCAGACGCGGCTGATGTTGTGTCTTCCATTGTTGCTGCTTGCAATAGAGAGATCGGATGCACCGGAGCTCGTCTCCGAACTTGCCAAGATCTGCCGACGCGAAGACTTCTAACTTCTTTCCCTGCTTTCAACGCCATCTCGAAGAAAACATGAACATGACTTTTAGCATCCTCCATCACTGACGCACACTATGGATTACTGTAATATCATCTGGACTGCCATCTTGTCGGGGCATAGTAACTATGAACGCGCTTTTGGAACGCAAGAGTCACTAGAAGCCTCAGGCTCATCTGCTCCTTTGGTTTGTTACCAACCACGAACAAGTGCTCATGACATGCACGTTATACTTTTCTCATATCACTTCTCCTATACCTGACGTCTCTCACTGTTTGCTTTCACATGGAGTCCCACGACGTATTAGCTGTCCAATATGTGAACAGCAACCGCCCTCTATCTTTACTCCTTTTCACACGTCTCTCTCTTTCATACCTCCTCTCGTCTCACACCTCATTCAATCTAGCATCTCAGTCCTCTTCTTTCTCAACACTTAGCTCTTCCTCTTTTGACTTTGCTTCTATCTTTTCACTACTCCAAGATCCGCTTCAACCTTCCTTTCAACTCTCTACCTATACACACACAAAACTGCCCAGTATTTGACATTCTGCTCTACCGGATCTCTCACTTACTCTAGGACTTATCGTAGTCGAGGGTACTCAGACATCTCCTTCAACCTCACTTACCGCTTGGGACGGAAGCTTCCACATCCACTCAACGAGCATACACCGAGCCAAACCGCATCTTCTTCTGGCTCACATCACAGTGATGGCATCACGAAGGACTGCGCCGTTGAACGGCCACGAGGTCAGCCGCGAAGATGTTGTAGATCTCGCTAACCACATTACTCTGCCGCCAAACCTGCCAACAAGCGAAGAAGATCAGCCTGCAGTCATCGAACAGAACATGATACATCTTGCTCAAGCTGCTATCACTTCAATGGATGCCACCTCCTCACAAGCCTGGAGTCGTGTTTCCGACATGCTCCTGAAGCTGAACAGCATCAAGAAGATGAGGGAATACGACTACAGTGTGCTTGGCAGAGAACTCTCCAGGATGAGACGCGATGGTAAGCATTTTCTTTTGACTCTTTGCCGGCATGGTCTAACTTGTTCCCAGATTGCCTTGCTTTTCATCTACATGCTCAGAATTGCGGCATTTTGATCTTGTACAAAAGTGCCGACTCCGTTATTTTTGAATGCTTCGAGACGTCCGCTCTCTCTGAAGAAGTTATGTCTACATCTGGCCGTTTGATCATGACATTTCCCGGCCGTGCTATTGCATGTCCCGTAGGAAAGTTCTTCGATGAAGCGTTCCAGACGGACCTATCAGCATCCCTTTGCAAACTGAACAGGGACTTCGTTGATGTCAAGTCATCTACAGATCGGACATCGCCCTGTCCACGCTTTGTCATCGATTATATGATGACAATGCTCAGTGTGATAGGCACCAACTACAAGTCGAGCACTACGCAAAAACATGTCAGGGATGAAGTCGTCTCAAGAGGCAATGAAATGCCGTGGCGCAGATTCCCATTCTGGCTGTTCCTCAGAGTTTCGATCCTCAGGATACTATCAACTACCCGAAACTTTGGGGGAGCTGAAGAAGAGTACAAAAGGTTCATGATACACGTTACGGCAGAACTGCTACATACCGCAACTCAGATCTCGGTCGCGCCTGATTCGCTCTCGATCATCCATGCCAAACTCGCTCGTCGAGTACTAAAATTCGAACAAGGGTTTGGTACAGCACTGCCCTTGCATATCTTGGAGATCTCGCGGAAGGCTGAGGAAGAGATTCGTACTCCCTGGATTGCGTTCGCCAATACTCCTGATCCAACATCCAAAGTTCCTGTCGATCATCTGGAAGATGCTACTTGTTTGGTTCTTCGCAACAGTCGGAAACCGCTTCTGAAAGTCCTTAAACCTCTGCCTCCCCTGGACGCCGCTCCTGAATTTGCACCTCCACCACAATCGCGTATCTCACAGGATGTAACGGAAATGCCTTCGCTAACTCCCACCAACAAGTTGAAAGGCGATTTAAGCGTTGTACTTGCCGGTGTTGAGAAGTGGGTCAAAGTCAATCTGGGCCCGTGGACCGAACAAACCTTGCTATCACCGGATACCCAAGCCTTTAACAAGCTGGCTAACCTCATCAGAGACTACTGGTTGCTTGCTGAATCGGCATATGCTCGAAACCCATTGGAGTCGTCATTGGCTTTACTCACCATACTTGAGCTTTGGGTCACGCTAGACAAGTTATGCGTTGAGGAGATCGGCCTACTCAAAAAATACTCTCCACAGATACCTCTAGATTTACTTGAGCCTCCCTTGCTGCCCAAGAGTGAGCAAATGTGTCGTCTTGACTTGGTTGAGAAGTATATCCGCAGTCGCACCGAGAATTCTCAGCAACAAGGTTCAGGCATATTTGTTACCCCTACTCAGGAATGCTTCTCTATCTGCTATTTCAACTCCTCGAGTCAACTCCAAGCTCTCTGCCGCAAGATCCTGCGAATCGACCAAGAGAAGAGGCAAGAAAAGGTAGATGAGTTTGGGAAACTCACTTTGGAATACCAGGCTCTCATCGCTCAAGCAAGTCGAGAATATCATATTTTCTTTGCTGGTCGCGATGAACAACAAATTCATTCGAAATCGTGCAAAAAGTGCGCGCTCGAGGCCGAAGCCCAGGCTATGAAGATCGAGATTTACGAAGATGCACTTCCTCGAGATGAGGTGCAGAAAAAAGCTGCCGTTTTTGAGATTGCAATACCAAAGTCGTTCGCTGCTTGGCGAGACTCGACATGGCTTATCATTCATGGTGCTGGACGCTCCGCGTACAAATCAGCCCTGACCAAGAACATTTCAATTGGGATCTGGGACTACAAACCTCTCCAGCGCTTCGGAAAGCCTGTCGAGAATCATCGTGTGACTCTGGCCTCGTCCACAAAACCCTTCCTTGACGGCCAGAGCCGAAGTGTCTGCTTTCCGGTAGACTTCGGTAGAGTTTGCGTTCTCAACAGCCTGCAGTACGACACATGGGATAGGATTGGACGATGCTGGCCAAGTCACATTGCCGAACCTCCTTCTCTCAAAGAACGCTGCACTCTGAGCTTGCCGTCAGGCCCTTACTTCAAACTAGACTGGGCTTCCAAGACAAGTCAACATACTACCAACGAGGTCATGTCCAACCAGTATCTCTGCGACAAGTCCTTGAAGATTCAAGAATACATCGCGTTCTGTAATCTTCGCGCAGGAGAAAGACTCCAGTCACTCAATATTCTTCGAGAGTTAGGATCCAACAATCTCAATCAGAATGACCCGGCCGTGACTGTGTTGGTTCAACAAGCCATCTGGGAAGCCGGAAGCCCCTCTCAGGACTGCTTCCGAAATGCACATGTCGAATTTCGTGAGATTTCGTTCTGTACAAGACTGGCAGCAGTACTTCGACACAGATTAGAAGCAATACAAAGCAACTGGCAGGAACAGCACAGTATGGCGACACTCATTCAAATTACTCTACGACTACTCTCCTTGGCCCCTGACCTGGATACCGAAGGAACCACCTCGATGTTGCTTCGAGAAGCCAGGAATACTAGTATGAAGTGGTGTCGTCAACTATCAGAGCATCTTCATCAGCCTTCTTCTGACCGAGAAGCACAAAAGAAAGCAGTGGAGCTTTTATTGAGTGCTGCTTTACGCTGTTTCAGCACCTTTGACGTCGATGATAGGCACCAAACTCGCTTCCTCCATACTGCGGAAGATCTTGCAATTGCAGCTGAGGCACAGACTCTAGTGCGTGAGAATACACCTGCTGATATTCGCAAGTTGTCTTTGTTCTTGCAGCAAAGCCTTCTGCGCCATAGGAAGATTGTCCAAAACATTAAGCAACGTTTGAGGATACTTGCACGTTCGTTTCCCACAGGTCTCAACCAAGCGATCGAACGGCTCTGGAATGGCGCAGAGATGGGGCCAGTATGGACGCGAGTTTCCAATCAAACGCCATCTTGGGTTCGAAATCGAACTCTACCGCGAGCTGCAGGAACGCCGCAGATAGTCCATTACAACCTTGAGGGTGGTGATCTACTGGTGGGAGGAAAGCCGAAAGGTAAACTCCCGAAACATACAAGACTCAACCCTTGTTTCAGCGCATCTTTGGTCCCTTCGATGTGCTGCAAGTTTTTGCCTCTGACATGCCAGGAATGGAATTCTTAGCGTCGCAGCCTTTCGAGGGCAACATGGTGCATCTGGGACTTGACCAGGGAAACGTGGTCATCAAGATCCGTACCGGAAATCGAGTATTGCAAGCGCTGCCAGAAACTACTTTCGAACATGACCTACCAGGACATTTAGTTCATGACTACATGCATTGGATGGATGAGGCAACTTTCGATGTTGAGTTTCGACCTTTGAGCCGAATCTGGCAGTCTACGGAGGACTGTTGGAAATTGACATTCTCGGGAGCTAACTTGCTCGCTGCGACAGCTTCTTTACGGCGCGGAAGCGTCAGACTGCTTGAGCCAGTGAGTCCTCCGGGCAAAATCATCACGAGCATCTTGGAAGGACTTGACGAGTCTTGCAACTGTCATATCACACTGGATGATGCTCCGGGCTCTGATATTCAGATTCATCTTCCGCGATACAATCTCCACTTTCGTGTCACCAATGTGGGGGAGATATCTTCCCTGGAGTACAATGCTGTTGTCGACAGTGACCAAGGTCTTGGGACAATGGTTGGTTTACGAAGTAGGCTAGTTCTTCGTGATGAAGCACTTCCCGGATGCCCTGCAGAACGACGCGTTCTGATCCCTTGTGGTATTCCCAAGATTGAGAATAATGGCTACCATGTCAATGTCACTATTGGCGACGAAGAAAGCCCAAAGCGCGACTTTTTTGTTTATCGCGTTGATCGCCATTTGCAAAAGCTTCGTGGAGTTCCCGATCTAAGGAGTCAGCTACTGAAAGCCTATCTGCACGCTGTCACCGCCTACGTTCTGCCCGACCCATTCACTCACGTCACGGGGACGGAAGAAGCCATTGAAACTCTGGGAGAGGCTTCGTTGTACGCATCGACCTCATTGACAGAACAAGAGATGCAGCTACTCAATGCAATCGCTACTCTGACACCCCAGCACACATACTCTCGCCAACACCGAATTTGTTCACAAAAGATCTTCTGGGACGCCCGGTTATCACCACTTGTACAGCATGATGATTTTTATCTTGCAGCGCAGGCCATCTTTCTACAGCACACCGAGGCTCAGGTTCTTGTGGTTCCAGCCAGTGCGTGCAAGTTGAGTCTACGGAGTGGCGGCGATCAATTTCTTGCGTCAAGAGCTCGGCAGCGAAATGCATCTGTGACAAAGTCCGGTCTATTCGTAAAACTCGTAACCTCTGACGGCGACGACAAGGTTTGCACCGCTCGGGACTTGTACGGCTGGGTAGAGAGGGCAATTCACGTCCATGAGATTGCATCACTCATCCGAGATTGGCCTGCTACGTTACCAGTCACCACCGATCTGGTCACTGTTGTCAAGGAGTGGCAAGAAGTTTACGGATATCATGGCACCTTCGTTACAACTTCGTTGCAAGAAGTAGTTGACCTCAAACTCAGTAGCCACTGGGGCTCTCTGTACGACTTGTGCCGTTCCGCGAACAGAGAGACCGGAACATACGCCCTCATGTTCACATTCTGCTCCATCGCTTTCGGAGTGGATAAGAAGCAGATGAGCCTCCTGAGAACTATGCTAGCATTTGCTTTCAACGATGTCTTCCGCACAATAGATCCACCGAAGGTTCACAATGCCTATAATCTGATCCACGGTACTACCATCTCCAGAGAGGTCATCTCGTCTGCCATTCGCATTGAGGTTCCTCGTCCCAAGAAAGCACGAAGCAACTGTCTGCCAACGACAAAGGCACGTTACGCTCGCATACAGCATGAGTATGACACTGAAATCCCCCGCCTTCTTGATCTCATCTGGTCTCGACGTTCCAATCAGCGTATACGTCTACCTCGAGACGAACACTTCGGATATCTTGCCGACTATACATCAACGATCATAAAAGAGTGCGAGAGAGTAATTGCGGAATGTCAGAAGAACAAGCTCTTCATTGAACACATCCAAGCTGTGGAAGCAGAGCTGAAGAAGATAACAGCCCGTTCGATTCAACAACAGATGCCCAACGCACACTTGCGAATCCCTCACGCAAGACACCGAGTTAATCTCTCACTTTCTATGCCTCAACTTCTCCAGGATGACACAAGAGCCAACAGCGTCGATACGCGATCAATACCATCGTCGCTGTTTCTTGAGCCGACTAGAACGAGCGCAGAAACATCCAAGTTGGATGAGTTACTCTCACAATTTCCGGCCCTCGCCGAATCAACTCATCCAGAATATATTGAAGCCCTACGCGCTAGTCATCTGGCGCTGACTAAGCACAAGATAGACATGAGCTCTCAGATTGTACCCCTTGCTCCGGGAAGGATCGAAAAGCACCATGAGAAGCTTGCTATCCATGTCCAAACACTACTCGACAGTGTTCAGCAGGCGTTATCCCCAATCACTCCGGCTCAAAAGATTCTTCTTGCGGCAGACTTGTGGCCACGCATTTCGAGGTTGCGTCTGCTGCAAAGTCTTTCTGCAAAGAAGGTCGGTTCTGTGAGCTTGAAATGGAAGTCTAATCTTCTCAATCTTGCTGGAAAGATTGCATCGTTGCAAAGATCAGAGCGAATGCTCAAATGTCACAAGGCTGGCAGCTTGAGCGCCTTGTGGGCAGAACTCAAGCATGAAGGACGGGATGGATGGTCATCCGAGAAATACCCCAGCTGGCTGCTTCTTGAAATTGAGAATAACATCACCATACGACCTATTCAAGCCGAAGTTGCTATGGAGATGATAGCCCCGAGGTCCGGACAAAATTCTGTGCTTCAGCTGAACATGGGCGAAGGTAAATCATCCGTCATCCTTCCTATGATCGTAGCAGCGCTGGCTGATGGTCAGCGTCTTGTGAGAGTGGTGGCACTAAAGCCTCTTCTTCGACAAACAGAATTGGTGCTCACCGAACGTTTAGGTGGTCTTCTGGGCCATCGCGTCAGCCATATACCATTCTCTCGAAAGACTGAGATCGACGAATCCACCATCGGCTGCATCCAAAAGGTGTATGAGAGATGCAAACAAGATCGTGGAGTCATGGTCACTCTGCCCGAGGAGGTGCTTTCGATGAAACTCATGACCCGGGAGAAACTGACGAAGAAACATGAGTTATCCTCAAAGATCTTGGACTTGCAACGTTGGCTCGCGTCGAACTGCCGTGATGTTCTGGACGAAAGTGACGAGATTCTCGGAATTCGATCACAGCTGATATATCCAATGGGGACCCAACAAATGTTGGATGGAAAGAACGATCGTTGGCTCGTCCCGCAAGCTGTACTTCGTCGATTGATGTATCATGTTGAAGCGTTATCTCAGCATCATCACGAAGATCTAGAGGTCGATTTCAACGGCAAGTCTTTTCCGATCATAAAGATCCTGGAGAAGAAGATCTTTGAGCAAGTCGTCGATCTTCTGGTTGAAGACGCACTTGAGGGCCGCCTAGCCGGAATAGGTTTCGACTTTTGCACAGAAGAGACCCGGCAATCCATCAAAGCCTTCATTCGCGATCGGTCTATTCTACCGCACATTCAGGAGATCATCATTCGAGATTGTCAAGACAGCACGAACTGGAGCGTCCTTCTCATTCTTCGGGGATTGTTGGCCCACGGCGTTCTGCAGTTTACAGTGCAACAGAAGAGATGGCTTGTTGAATATGGCCTTGATGCTTCGCGTTGCCTTATGGCAGTCCCTTACAGAGCGAAAGGTGTCCCTTCTGCTAACTCTGAGTTTGGCCATCCGGACGTTGGTGTACTACTGACTTGCCTCAGTTATTACTATACCGGCTTAAGATCCGACCAGATCGCGACTTGTTTCAAGCTCTTGTCGAAAGACTCCAACGCCCACGACATATACGCCACATGGGTATCTGGATGCCAGGCACTGCCCGCAGACTTGACCTCGCTTGACGGCATAAACCTAGAGCACATCAGCATTTGCGAGAAGATTCTCTTTCCTGCACTACAATACAATCTTGAGACTATCGCTTTTTATCTGAACCAAGTGGTTTTCCCAAGAGAAGGTAAGGAATTTGCCAAGAGAATGTCAGCCTCAGGCTGGGATATTCCATCCACTTCGAACGATCCCGGATTCCTCACAACTGGCTTCAGTGGTACGAATGACAATCGCTCGCTCCTCCCATACTCCATCAAGCAATGCGATCTCTTCAAGCTGCAATACACCAATGCTAGTGTTCTCAACCTCATTCTCCAAGAAGAAAATGCGACTTACATACACGGTGTGACCGACGATGGCAAGAGACTCGACGTTCCTAGCCTCCTCACACTACTCTCGCGACAGACTCCGAGCATCAACGTCCTGATTGACGTAGGCGCCCAAGTCTTGGAGGCTACAAACCTCGAGCTTGCCCAGCAATGGCTAGCACTGGAAAGCAATGCAAAAGCCGTCATTTTCTTTGATGAGCGGGACGAAGCAACCGTACTTGACCGTAGTGGCTGCATCACTCCCATGCGTATTTCGCCGTTCTCTTCCAAGCTGGAAGGTTGCCTCATATATCTCGATGAAGTCCACACTCGCGGTATTGACCTAGCTATTCCGCATGGTGCTCGTGCTGCCGTCACACTAGGCCCACGTCTGTCCAAAGATCGACTGATGCAAGGTATTTATTCCCATAAGCAGATCCAAAAACTTAAAGTATTTGACTAACTTCTATAGCATGTATGAGGCTAAGACGTTTAGGTGACGGCCATTCTCTGTGCTTCATCGCGCCTCCCGAAGTGCATCACAATATCCGCGAGATACAAGCCGATGCGCAAGCAGAGATTACTTCTTTGGCAGTCCTCGCTTGGTGTATCAAGCAAACATGCGAAGCCCTGGACAATGCTCGACCTTTGCGAATCGTTCATGGGCTCGAGTACCTACGTCAGCAAGGGGTTCTGAACGAGTACATCCCGTCATCTTCAAGTTCAGCGAAGATAGCAAAGCAGATCAATCGCATGAAACAATTCTGCTTGCAGATTCAGGAGAATGAGTCTCAACAGCTAAGACAACTCTATGGAGCGCACGAGGGTCGTATCAGCGCTATCAGAGACCTTCTCAACCGTGAGTCAACTGATCAACTTATGCAACACCTAGTTGAAGAGTTTGACATCATGGAGAGGACTGCTATGGAGAACACAAACATGGACGTTGAGCAAGAGCGTGAAATTGCTCATGAGATTCAAACTCAGCGACATATCCAACGACCTAGCAAGGTGCAACCACTAGTACCAACCATCAGTAGTGGTCTCGAGGCTTTTGTCGCCTCAGGCACATATCAGGATCTTATGGCGATGCACCAAGGCAAGGAGAGAGGCCTCAAACTCTTTGCTTACACCTCAGCGAAGGAGTGCGCACAAGACTCTAAAATCAATCCACAGGTCTGCAGCGCCTTTGTCACGCACGACTTCATCTTCTCCGTGGCTCTGGAACCAGACGCTCTCTTGGACCAATATTTGCGCCCTGTCACCTGGGTGTTGAGCAGTACAGTGACCAAGCAGATTTTGATCATCAGTCCCCATGAGGCGAATAAGCTTCTTCCGAAGATCAAGATTTCCGAGAAGATTCGCCTGCATTGTTTCGCGGCCAGGACGACCAAAGGTATGGCGCAATCTGGACAGATGAACGTCTACACAGTGAATGCGCACGTCGGAGACCAACACTCTTTCTGTCATTCCGTTCTCGAGCTCGACCTTATTGCGGGATCTTTGTATCTCCAAAACGGAGAGCACTACGAAAGGTTGTGCGAATTCTTGGGCTTGATAAGTCCAAAGTTCCGAGCTACAGCTTCCGTGGTCAGCAAGGATGGATTCATCAGCGACGAAGTTCGCAGAGAGATTGGCTGGGACAAGTTCACTCCCTTCCATCAGAACCCTATACCGTACTTCAAGCAGATATTTGAGCTTCGCATGCAAGGTCAAGGTTTTGGACACACCCACATGGGCGCCATCTTGAACGGCAGGGTCTTGACAGACAGCGCTTTCGAGGAACCCGACAGAATGGACACAACTTGAGAATCTTCTGTGTGAACCCGAAGCACTTGACGACAAGAAGAGACGATAATGAAACTTTCAAAATATGATGATAAGATATACAGATGATATTCAAGAGGCACACAGACAACACATAGGAAGACAGATTTCCTCAGATATGTACACTAAACAATTTACTCTTGCCTACTAATTCCTTATCGCAATTTTGGCGTGATATTGTATAGATGCCAGATGCTGCGAAGGTGAGCGCTGTCCATTCTCGGCCAGCTGACTCTGCTCTTCTTTTCTTATCATTAGCTTCTTGTTGTGTCATAATTGCTCATTTGTGCCTTCTTGTCTCTTTGATGCTTTGCTGACATTCTCTAGCTTGTGAAATTCCAGTCAGGTGCAGTCCTGGTGATCGAGTCCCAGCATATGGTCGCACCTTCCTTCTTGTACCGCAAGTCTCTTTGTATCAACAGGAAAAAAGCTGCGCCAAGCTATATGTCCACGATATCTTCACAGTCTACTCCCTGAAGTCAAATTGCAAAGACAGTGCACTCACAAGATGCAAGGCTGTGATACGCCTTTGCATATTATCCGCTCTTAGGTCAAACACTGCAACGAAACGAAGTAAGAGCTAGTATCAAATTATCAATGTTCACTCCCGATGATTCAAGCCATCACTTCTTGCAAGATACCACTGGACATATATTCTCGAATCAATGGAAAAGCGTAAAGCCACTCTGCAAAGGAGAAAGAAAAGTTATTACTCGCGAAAGAGAAAACTTGGTGACAGATATGTTGCCAATGTGAATTAAACTTTACAATCCGATCTGCGAGTATTTGTTCACTGCAAAGTACGGCGGTGTTCGTTGGAAGGACTGAATTGTCAAGTTTCCACGAAAAGTAACGAGGACCGACATTACTTTGTGCATTCTATCAGCCAGAAGAGATGCAATCGCTGATCATGAAACCAGACTGTCTCTGTCACTTATCCCCGTCAAGTCACTGTGGTGGTCATGCGGAAGATCGTTGAGAACTACAGATGTGTCCACTGACATACTAAGCTAGGGCTTTCGCCCGAGAGCCCCTAAGGTTGGCATCAACTCGTGCATTGCGATAGTGATCAGATATATCTTGGTCAGCTGGGATACAAGGCTTTCACATCTAGCTCCCATCTGCACAATGGTGCTGCAAAAATGCAGAAAGCTTTTGTGAAACACAGCAACTAAACAATGATGGTTGATGAGATGACAACAGATCAAATCCTGTTTCAATTACTATGGGTATCTGACAAAAAAAAAGGAAGAAGAGAAAACTCGCAATGTCTGACAGCTCAGTTCTATGTATCACATACTCCAATCCTCCTCCCAAGTAGCCGCGACAGCCTGCTGCTCCTCGCGAGATTCAGTCTCCACATCGTCTTCCTGCTGCGCTTCAGCCACCTCATCCCTCGCCTGGAATGTCTGCCATAATATCATATCCGACACTTCCTCCATGCTGGTGGAAATATTTGCTGGCGATTCGGCCTGCAAGATGCGGTATTGGGCATCAAAATAAATCAAAGGGCCTCTGTAGCCTTGTGTATTCATGACCATGTTCAGCATCAAGGTTCTGGAGGGGGCGGCATTATGTATTCCCGTCGCATACATGCTGGTCATGGCTAGCTCCAAGTGTCTAACATGGTCGTTCGGATGGAGGTCCGCCTCGGTGTGGGCAGCTCGCGTGGCGAGGACAGTCAGAATCCGCGCATAGGCGTCTTCGAGACCGGCTCCGATAAGATCGGCAAACTCTGGCTCTTTGTGCACACAGCCGTTGCAGACATTGATCTGACCACCACAGTGGTAGCAAAACTCATACCCGCAGTAGCAGGTCATGTGTGGGCAACCAGACTCTCTTTCGACCACTCTGTTACATTCGCTGCACTGCTGGTAGCCTTCGCGGGCTATCAAATCGAACATCTGCAGGTCTTCCTCGCTGGAGCCTGCACAAGGGCCTTGGTGCTGCTCGCGACAGCATAATGTACAGTTGACTGTACTACACTCTCCGCAGCGAGCAGATTTGTCTTCGATGTTGATGGAATCAGGCGGGATGTATCTTCCACACTGTACATTTGCGCAGTAACAGCGCTCCTTTGCGGGTGTCTTGAACTCCTGCAGTTTGGCCTTGAGAAACCTGGCTTTCTCTTCTGGAAGAACTTTTAGTGCCAGATCCTCTGGAACCTTACAGGACTCAGCACACGCCATGGGCCAATGACGCTCGTTGGTCACCAGAGAGGATGCTCGGATGATGCAAACAGAGCACCACGAGTGGCCGCAGGGCAGGTCGGTGAGATCTTCGTCCCCGGAGCAGGGCAGACACGATTTGGAGTCCATGATTGGGGCAGGCGAGCTGTCGCCTTGCTCTTTGGGCTGGTCCTTGGAGAGAGTAGACATCTGTGCTTGGTGCTCGTTTGTGGCAGAAGAAGAAGACATGTTGATTGTGATCGAGTTGAATTTGTTTGGCGGGTCCTGATTGTTATGAGTGGGTGAGACCGAGTCCGTACAAGTAGTGGGTAAAAGTTGCTTGATGAGATGCTAAGAAATTAGGAGAAAATCGCCAGATATACCTACATTCTGTATTATGACACTTCGCCGCCAAGTCTACGTGCTACAAGGTTTTTTTTTTGAAGGAGTCATCTTGTGAACACCTTGTGCGTTAATTAGAGTTTGAAGTACTTCAAAGTAACATGAAGCTTGCTGTTCCATGTGGATTATATGTAGTATTACCTATTGCTGCGTGATGAATAGTTTCGATGGCTGTACATACTCGAGATATCGAAAGTAGTGAATAGGCTGAGAGGAGATACATCTGTGGTTCGGATGCCTGAGGCATCAGTCCGACGTGGTTGGGGAGCCTGTCGCGCAAGCCACGCGGATCAGGACGCAGATGCATTTCCCCAACACCGACTGGAAGACCAGTTTCGATTCACAAATTCAACGAGGTGCACTAAATGCTTGTCCAGTGTGCTGTCAGAGATAATTGCAGGAAATCTCTCCCATGACGCGAGGCAGGGCTGGCCAGCTCTGCGCTCTGCATTTTGTACAGCTACGCGTGACGTGAACTTCGGCTGAGGAGAAAAACGTGTCTACTGAGAGCGATCAGATTGTCGTTTTGGTTATACTCGTTCATAAGTTACATACCGCGCGCTCTGCCATCCTCATCTACCTCGCCATCGCATCTTGTCTCATTCAAATCGTATCTTGCGTCCTTTCGGCTTTATGTCGGCGTTCTGTGAGTACTGAACTCTTACTCCCTGCTCTCTTGCCCATTCTGGTGCATCCGGACTGCAATGCCAGACATTCACGAATTTGAGCGTTCTCAATGTCAGCTTCAAGCCATCCACGAGCGCACGCACGCTTGCGCCGGTGATCATCGTTGAGGAAAGATCTATGTCTTGTAACTGCTTCATGGTGGTAGCAATATGCTTTGCCACGTCATCGTTGATGTTGGAATTGTGGGTCAGGCGTAGACTGCGAAGACGTTCCAAACGAGCGAGAGCAAGGAGAGAGGTCACTGGTTGTGCGCCACCAGTGCATTGCACATGTAGAGTGTGGAGACGTGAGAGATTGGCATGCTTGAGAAACCTGTTGTCTGCAGGGTCGGGATATTTTGCAATGAGCTCTGGGTCGGACAGCAAGAGGCTGGCCATGTCAGTGCTACAGCAGACAAGTTCTTCGAGGTTGGGTAAGAAGAAATCTTTTGGGCTCAACATAACGACGCTGCTGAGCGTCCTGTCGAGGTCAAGACGAAGCACGCGTAGAGTTTGGGGGAGGTCGCGGAAGGGGAATGGGACTGGACCGGAGGACACCGCAGATGTCATGTCCAGCTCAATCAGCTGCTTGAGTGGCTCTTTGAGGGACAGGATGTCGTAGGGAGTGGCCCAATCGTTGAGCGAAAGAGATTGGAGATTGGGCGTCAGAGCCAGCAGCGTGCCAATTCGGAGGATGTGCATCGAGCGGTTTGGTGACTGGAAATTTCTGATCAACTTCAAGCGACGAAGTTTGGGGAACTCGCCTTTCCAATGGATATTAAGACTGCCAGGGATGATGGCTCGACACTCAAATTCCTCGAGATTCTCACAGCCTAGAAGGAGGCCAGGAAGAGTCATGGACGATATGACAGCAGAGGCACCAAGTGTGAGTTTCTTCAGTTTGGTGGCAGACTGGAGATTGTGTATCAGACTCTCTCCTTGTAATCCACCATCAACGATTCGAAGTGAATTAAACTCCGGACAGCTTCTAGCAAGAGCTTTGATGACTTTCTCCATATCCTTCACATGTTTGAGAGTGGCGGAGATGACTTTACGTCTGGATGTGTTGATACAATGGCTCAGAAAAGCAGATCTGACTGGCTTCTTGGCTTCCGAAAAGTCCAGATTCATCCAAAGGCCAGGCAAACTGTCAATGAATATCTTCCACTGTTTGGAGACGCGAGTGCAGTAAACAATCTGTCGGAAGTTGAGATGCGACAAAATCATTTCGACAATCTCAATAGGCAGTTGAGCGAAGGGGTCTGCAGCTTTGTCGGGGGCCAGAGATAGTAAGAGCTTGTCGTGCATCTTTTGAAGAAGTTCAATGTTGTTGACTTTCTTGCTGATTCCATGTTTGTAAATGCTCAAAGCAACGTCGGTCTTTTGCATGATCTGCAACACCTTGCCTGCTCTCAGATAGCCAGTGGGGTCTTTTTCAAACATACGGATACACGTTCTCGCATCTTTGAGCGCCAACTTGTGATCTCCAAGCTTCTCATGGACTGCTGCGCGTGTGTCGAGCAACTTCACTGATGGTGATGGCTCATGTTTGATGGCCAGATCGAGGAGGTCTATAGCTTTGACATACTCCTTTCTTCTATATTGGAGTTGCGCATGCTCAAGAAGTTCGATGGTCGGCGGTATATGAGGCATTCAGTCGGCGGTGATGATGAATTGATGTGAAGATGAGTTAGGTACAAAAAGGTCGTTGAGCTGACGCGCGGAGTCGCGGTGATGATGGGAAGGCGCGTTCATGAATGGCTTGGCGGGGCTTCCAAATGTCGATGTCTGTGTACACGACCCTTCCCGATTGCAACCGCTGCAATGCACAAACACGAGTTCCAAGAGAATTTTGGGCTGGAACATCTCTGCAAGTGGCTCAATCTCATTGCTGTCTATGAAATGGTTTATAGCATCGAATTTGCGTGTAAGATAAAAAACAGATCCACATGAAGCGCGCGTCAATTCACCCTCCGTATGCCAACTATCTTGCTGAATCGAGCTTCGATCTCTTGCATGCCTTCATCCAAATCTTCTATCGTGTCTCCATACTCATACAGCGCAACAGCAATCTCGCCGACTTGTCTTGCAGTCCTTCTGGTTTGGAGACGACTGACAGCCTCAATGATGGCAAGTGCGTCAGACCTTCGACGAAGCCAGAGAACACGTTTGCCGAGGGTGATGTTGCAGTAGACATCTCCTTGCGTTCTTGGGTCTTCTTCGTCGTCAAAGTCTTTATCCCACTCTCTTTCCTTACTTCGCAGCCCCTTCTCAGCATCCCAGGTTTCCTTCGGATTTGGAGAGAAGCTTCTGCGATATCTGCGACGGCCAATAGCAGTGTCCTGGTCTAGAAATGGTCGTTCGAGTGCTTTGAATCTCCTTGTAAGATGTCGTAATGTATCTTGCATGGACCTGATGGTCAAGTCGTCTAGGCGAGGGAGGGGAATCCCCTTTGTACGTCGTCGCTTGCCCCATTCCTTGTTGTGTCGTCGTAGGTTGCGCAAAGATTGTCGCTCTTCGTATAGCTGAACCCGAAGGTTGCTCATATAGTCGTGTATCTCATCGTGGGCATTGAGGACAGTGGTGATATTACCCCAAAAGACTCGTAAAAGGGTAGCAAGCGTGAAAGAGAAAGACACAAATCCAATGATGGTGCTCGCTAGAGAGAGTGGGGAGAGAGTAGATTGCGTAGATAGAGTGACTCCCATTTTGAACGAAGATAAACCGTTGAAAGAGGTGAAATCAAGGCTATGGTGGACGAAGGAGGATATGTAGAGGAATATTGATGGAAGCACGCGACTTAATCATGCTGTCGATCAGGAACGGAGGACTATTTTTTGGTATAAACGACCTACATGGGTGGATGACCTGGTTACTGGGGCGCATGATGGGCGGTCAGTCCTGGAGCTTTGTTTGCGAGCAGAATGGCACGACAACCGGCAAGACGAAGGGTCATGAGCCGATGCGGAACATGGATTCGTCGCCTGGATCGGAGCTCGGTCGCAAGCCACCATCAGGCACAATGGAAGAGGTTCACAGACGACTGAAATGAGTTGGCATGTAGAAAGAAGTGTGTGAGGCTCTGCGTTTGATGAATCATAGAAGCAAAGGTGGTAGAAGTAACATCAGGTGTTGTCAGTCGATTGCGAGGGAGAATGAAGGTCGCGCGCTTTGACACTTTCCATTGTCAGCCAATGACGAGTTGCAGCTTTTTCACAGATCTCGCCCCACCAGCGGTAGAGTCATCGGAAACATCAGGAAACCAAGGCCATCTTCATCTCAATAGACCATTTCCACCGCTCTGCTTCGCCCAAGCTCCGACCTGATCGCATAGCAACTCATATTCATACAACAGTGGTCCACACCATGTCGGTACCATTCTTGCCCGCAATTGACCTGGCACAAGGCCTCAATGCCTCTACAGGACTTAGCGCCGCCAGCCTTGGTCACGTCGGCGCCGTCTACGCTGTCGCAACCCAGCAGACCATCGATGCCGCCTTCGACCACCTCAAACAGACGGCCACCCGCTTCGGCACCTTCTTCGACTGCACAAAGCTAGAATCCACCGACGACATCCTGTCACTGCTCGACGCCGGCGCAGTCAAGGTCTTTGTTTCAAGTTCACAACTCCAAAACATTCAGAACAAGAATGTCGACGCCTCACGACTAGTCCTCTCGCTCGCCGGTGCTGGTAACTCAGCATTGGACGTGCTCCAGGGCAACGAGGTCGGAATCTACCTTGCTGGTATCGCCGATGTCACTGCTGTCGAGAGCTTGCTCGAAGCCTACGGATCCAACAGACCACCCGTCTACGTCTCGCTGGCCCAGCCCACCCTCGAGAAGGCCCTCCAGATCGCCCACATCAACGCTACCCCCGTCATCGCCGCTCAGCACCTGACCGTCGACCCCAAGAACCAGTCCAGCCTCATTCCCGCCGCCCCTCTCCTTCTCGCAAACGCTACCACCGACAGACCCGACGGTCTTTTCACAACCCTTGTCACCGATGAGCGTGGCGTCGCCCTTGGTCTGGTATACAGCAGTGAGGAGAGCATTTCTGAGAGTTTGCGCACAGGCCGTGGTGTCTTCAACAGCAGGAAGCGTGGTCTTTGGTACAAGGGTGACACCAGTGGAGACATCCAAGAGTTGATCCGCATTGACAAGGACTGCGATGGCGATGCTCTACGTTTTATCGTCCACCAGAAGGGCAGAGGCTTCTGCCACCTTGCAACCCCCACATGCTTCGGCGACTACGCTGGCTTGTCGCGTCTTGAAAAGACTCTTTCCAGCCGCAAGCGTTCTGCTCCCGAAGGCTCCTACACCGCTCGCCTTTTCAACGACCCCAAGATGCTGTCAGCAAAAATCCTCGAGGAGGCACAAGAGTTGGTTGATGCGACGGACAAGGACAATATCGCTGCTGAAGCTGCCGACGTCATCTACTTTGCTCTGACCAAGTGCATTGCCAACGATGTTTCTCTCGAGGACATTGAACGTAACCTGGATGCTAAGAACCTCAAGGTCAAGAGGAGAAAGGGTGATGCCAAGCCTCAGTTCGCCGAGAAGGTTGGTATGCAGGTCAACGGAGACAAGGAGATGGTCAAGGAGGCCGCTTCGGTACCAAAGGCCAAGGAGGACCCTGCTGGCACCGTCGATGGCAGAATCAGCATGCGCCGCTACTACACAACTAAGGAGACCAAGGACACCGTCCAGCAGGCTCTGCAGCGTCCCTCGCAAAAGTCGACTGACCGCATCATGGGTATCGTCAACCCCATCATCGAGGGCGTCCGCAAGGGTGGTGACAAGGCTCTGCTCGAGTACACCCACAAGTTCGAAAAGGCTACTTCTCTCAGCACCACCGTCCTCAAGGCTCCTTTCCCTGAAAACCTCATGCAAATCGCACCTGAGACCAAAGAGGCCATCGACATCTCATACGAAAACATCCGCAAGTTCCACGCTGCACAGGAGACTGAGGACCTCCGTGTTGAGACCATGCCCGGTGTTGTCTGCTCCCGTTTCGTTCGCCCCATCGAGCGTGTCGGTCTGTACGTACCTGGTGGTACCGCTGTTCTTCCCTCGACCACACTCATGCTGGGTGTTCCTGCCAAGGTCGCTGGTTGCAAGAAGATCGTCATCGCCTCTCCTCCTCGTTCCGATGGCTCTATCACCCCCGAGATTGTCTACGTCGCCCACAAGGTCGGTGCTGAGAGCATTGTCCTGGCTGGTGGTGCTCAGGCTGTTGCCGCTATGGCTTACGGTACCGAGTCAGTCACCAAGGTTGACAAGATTCTCGGCCCCGGTAACCAGTTCGTCACTGCTGCCAAGATGATTGTTTCCAACGACACTTCTGCTGGTGTCAGCATTGACATGCCTGCTGGTCCTTCCGAGGTTATGGTCATCGCTGACAAGACTTCCAACCCTGCCTTCGTCGCATCCGACTTGTTATCACAGGCCGAGCACGGTGTTGATTCGCAGGTTGTTCTTATTGCCATTGATATGAGCGAGCAAGAGCTCCAGGCCGTCGAGGACGAACTTCACAACCAGGCTATGGCTTTGCCCCGTGTTGACATCGTCCGCGGTGCTATCGCTCACAGTTTGACGCTGGTCGTCAAGACCCGTGAGGAGGCCATGGAGTTGAGCAACTTCTACGCTCCCGAGCACTTGATTTTGCAGGTCGAAGACGCCGAGGCCTACACCGAGACTGTTGAGAATGCCGGCTCCGTCTTCATCGGTCCCTGGACACCCGAGTCTGTCGGTGACTACTCTGCCGGTGTCAACCACTCTCTGCGTAAGCTATCATTACATTGCCCGATGCCACTTCTGAATTTCCGCTAACGAATTAATCCACAGCTACATACGGCTACGCCAAGCAATACTCAGGTGTCAACCTCAGTTCCTACGTCAAGCACATTACCAGCTCAAACCTCACAGCCCAAGGCCTTCGCAACGTCGGCAAGGCAGTCATGCAACTCGCCAAGGTCGAGCAACTCGAGGCCCACAGACGTGCCGTCGAGATCCGTATGGAGCACATGGACAAGCAGTAGATTTGCCCGCTTCATCCCGGAAAATTCTGCCATTACGAATCAATGCTGGAAAATATGTTTCCTAAAGCATTGATGGCTTTTTGGCTAGATGGGCTTGCGCATTGAATGTTAAGAAGTTATTCATTATGGAAAAGCGATTGTTCTTTTTAGACTATGGGTTGTTGCTTTTTGATATAGCATTGGCAAGATTTACGTTTTATTGTTTTTCATGTTGTATTCTGTTGCTCGTCAAGTATGTGAGACGTATTGCTGTGCCATCTTCAATCTTTGACTGTGAGACAAACTGAGATTCTCTCTGCGCAGCTTGTAATCATTTTGATTGGCATCTGAGGTCAGCCACATCCTCGCATTTGACACAAGCTGAGGCCAACGAGATTGTGGGAATTTACAGAAACAGATATACGTTACTATGTCTACCAAGAAAGCTTTGCAAACATGTGATGACCTATGTGGATATGTGATTATATGTTTTTGAAGTATATGTCCGACCTGCGCTCAATCTACACCGTGAAAATGGGGCTCAATCCATAACAAGCTATGCGAGAGGAAACGAGTACTTGCCGACTTAGTATCAGTATAAGAAAGTGTAATGGGCAAATGGGGCATGAAGCGTAGAAGGCAAGCAACGCATGAGTAAAGGACCGTATCATCAGGAAGCAATGAAGATGGTATCATGAGGATGGGAAAATAACAAAGAAGACAGCTTCATGGAGTTGAAGGAAAGAGAGTCAGTAATCAAGATGTTAGAAGGAGAAATCCCTAAATCGAGCACATTCGTAAATGGTTAGTCTGGGGCAGACGTGGTCAATTCGGAGTATGATATTCCAGTACGTGCGAGGTTGGTAAACACCACTCCTCCTGTGGAGTCATGACTGAGTCGAAAGGCATGTATGTTGGACTTGTCGGGAGACTCCTGGTTAAGTCTTGTATTGGGCTGTTGGGTTGTAATTCAGATATCATCAGTCCTGTCGGCATCTCTGGGATTGTTGTGGGCATCTCGACGGCTCGGTTCAATGGTTCGGGCAAGGAGCCTCTCCGATTGACGTTGGTGGCACCGTTGCTCGTATCCTCGCTCCTGAAAGCGTCATCAATCGGGTTTAAGAGAGGACCTGGTATAGAGAGGCCGCGGAACCATTCGTATCCGGGTCTGCGTCTCTCTCGGCGATGATCAACAAGCTGCCTCGCCAAATCCTTCAAGCGTTTCCAGACATCGTCTTCACCGAGATAGTCCTTAACTGCTTCTTCTATCTTGCTGAAAGTGAGGTTGTGGGATTTTTGGCCGTCTTTTAGCACTTTACATTCGTCGAGCTTCATGTTCTTGAGGCCCTTTTCGACATTGAAGCGGTGGTAGATTTTAGGGTCAAGGACTCTTTTCAGATCCTGATGAACTGGTTCGGGATTCGTCATCTCTTTGAGCGCACGTCTCACAATGCTTAGAAGCTTCGGTATCGGACCAGCGCCTCTTGTGATCAGTTGTTCTGCTTGTCTTCCAGTCCCGAGCGAAACCAGGAAGCGGATGCCTCCATCAGAAGTTCTGCAGCCCCCTGATGGGTGATGCTGGTGCATGGAATTGACTTCGGCTCTGGCCAGCTGGCTCGGGTTGTTGGCTAGCAGGCCCCCATCGATAAATCTAAGTCCTTTCACCTCGATCGAGCGAAAGTATGTGGGGGCTGCAGAGGTAGCACGCGCTATTCTCCAAATGGGAGCATCGAGCTGTTGTCTAAGGTTTATCGTAGGGTCGTCCAGCTCTCTGTTGCCTGGGGGTGCGGAGTTATAGTATGACCTGAAGAGATGAATCTTCTCGTCCATGCCACCTTGGGCATCGCTCTGAACTGCAAAAACGCCTCTGTTTTGGCGGTCAGTCATCGTTTCCAAGCAAGCATTCGAGCTATTAACCTACACGCGGCAAGGTACCAATCGATTTCGTACTCTCTCCTGCTTGTCGGGATGGCCTTTGTTCAGCACACCGGAGTCTGATAATGGCAGGTCGTCACCGCCATGCCTCCGTACCACATCCTGGATGATTTGCTCGAGTTTACCGTAGTCATACTTGTTCTGACCGAGGAAGTGGAAAGTCTGTCGCTTTGCAAAGATTTCGCTGTCCAGATTGCGGTAGGTAGCAATGCAGTCCGCGATGCTCATGCGAAGCCGACCGAGCATGATGGCGATGATGCTGCCTGACGTCAGAATCTCTCCCCTCAGCCGCGTTCAGGCTCCCATCTTCGTTCGCACTTACCCTCCAGTGGATGTGCCAAACATGAAATTCCAGTAATGACAAGCAAGCGGGATCTCCTCATCGTGTTCACCTGCGCGTGGTGCTGAGTGTCCCTCGTGCTCCATTTTCCTGTCACGCTCTACTTCTTCATCACGCACAAATCTCAGGAGTTGTTGCAGAATCAGAAGAGACACAAGGCCTCGTATACCGCCGCCATCTGGGAGACTTTGTCAGTATCACGGAGACTGTTGACTAACTATGCGACTGGGTGGCGTTCTCACCAAAGGTCAAAATGGATTCTTTTTTGTAGGCAGAGCACCCACATCGGAGGACGTGGTTAGCTTGACTCATGCTGAGGTGATTCAAAGTGCCATACCCATAGTAAGACAGACAAAGGCTGATAATAAATGGGCAGACCTACTGCGCAAGAAATATTTCAGACGTATGCGCATGGTCTGAACAAGGCAACCAAGGTAATCATTACTTCGCACCAATGGCGTATCCTTTGCTGCAACGAGTGCTGCGGTAAACAACGACTACGCCTCAGAGACGCCGACTATGGCTGAGGCAATGAGGCTGTGAGCATACTATGTTCTGGCTGTTATTGATGAGGCTGCAGGAAGATGCATCAATATTATGCAGTCAGTCACACGCCTCCACATCTCCAGCATTCTATCTGGTGAGTCTTTCAACTTTGGCTTCCACCAGACTGATCATTTGGTAATAACATACTCGCTGCAAAACTGACATCCAGGGTTTCCGAATGATGATATGGTCAAAGAATGTTTCGGAGTTTGGGAGCGAACGAAAAGGTCTTGGAGGCCCAAGTGCTGATGCTGAGTGGTCGAGCCCAACAGACTTGAGAACACATCTGGGGGCCATCTTTCTGAAGTACCCTGGTATAGCCGAAGCCCATGCTCATCTTGCATGAGGGCGACACCTCAATTTCAACATCGGAAGACTGACTCTACTTGTTCAGGAGATGGGTGCCTACTAACACCAGTCATGGCGAGGTGCATACACGAAGGTTTGGGCGGACTACCATGTGCTCCGCCCATGGCGTTATGCGTTTTGGCATTACAAGCTCGACTTACCGTCTCACGCTAGGATGCGACACAGCCCCTAGGGAAAGTGAAGGTACACATTCTTGGGCACAGCCCAGCCTTCATCAACCTTCATGCATATAAGCCTGAAGGACCTCTTTCCTTTTTCGTGAGAGTGGCTTCAAAAGTCATACGACAACATCGATGCCTACACGTCGGATGATCGGGAATATCACTTGAGCGGCTGTACCGAGCCAAATTAACCAACATGATGCCTTGTCATCTCCACACAGCCATGCGACGCACGCACATGATGGACAACACAAGGTATCGAAGTATCATATGCACAGGACTTAGTCTTGCTGGGACGCCGAGTAGGCTGTCCATGGATGTACAGACCATGGCCCTCAGGCGGTATCCCTCAATTCTGTGCAACACCAATCATGCTCTCACTGGCACACAGATGCATGAATTTGCACACTTGAACTTTGCAGGAATGAGATGCTAGTGGGGACATCCGACACACTGTGTGTTTGAGTTTGCCCGTTCCAACATCACCTGCATGCAGGCGAAGCGGAGATAGCAGGATCCCGTACTGTCAAGATACTAAGGCTTTGGGCCATCCTTCGGGCTGGAAGGACAAATAGGGTAGGTATTCGGTCTGCCTTTATGCACCGATCAACACCACATGGCAAGTCCCGCTTACCATGTTCTAAGGTATAATGAACATTGTCATAGTCACCGGTCCGATGCCATTCAGTGGTCCGGCCTGCCATTGAGAGCGAAACTATTGGTCATCGACATCCACAATTAACGATCCATGTCATCTCAGGTAACAAGATCAGCCGCATGTACGGATCCTCTCAACATGTGGCTAGCAGCACCTTCTTCCCTAAATAGAGTAACGGCGGTCATGTCAAACATGCATGACCAGTGATTGTGTATGGCTGGTACGGCGGCAACTCCTGTGATCCTCCGAGAGCGAGCGAGGTTGGACGTGTACACCATCAGCCCTACAGATTCTTGCCCTCCGACTCTAGTATATATACCCCAAGGATATCATGGCACATTTCGACCTACCATTGTCCTCATTGACCTGAACTGACGCATCCCAGTCATTCATCAATACTCCTTAGAAACATGGAAGACTCAAAGTTCATACAGAATGGATATGTCGCAGAGTGGCAACAAACAACATCACATCCAGACAAGGGCATGGACACTATGAAGAAGAGCTCCAGCTTCGACGAGAATAAATTGATGCGAACACCAGAAGCTGAACCGCGGGAATTTGTCTATGTCTACAGCTATAGGGATAACAGAACCCGGAGGATGAAGAAGCGCGAGCTTCTGGAGAAACTTGGTACGTTGATCGGTGTTGCCTCAGCGTCACATGCCTGAGGCAACCTTTTCCAAGCTCAATGCGAGATTGACCACCTCTGGATTGGACTAACCTTGTACCAGGCGATCAAAACTACGATCAAGCAAAGATTCCGTACTCGATAGGCAGTATACCAATTTGCACAGGCAACGACGGCTTTGGTGGTGGAGAGACAGTCGTTGCCCGAGTACATGTGAATACAGCATTGCGATTACAGCGCTGGCTTGGAGTGCAGAAGCGATTATATATCGTAGACGCCATCAAGTCGTGAGCTCACAATTATGCACTCGAAAATGCCCAATTTCTTGCACTTCAGAGCAATTACAAATTCGACGTTTTTCCTTTTTGGGACAGTGCCTGAGGTGTATCTGGATACATTAGGGGTTGTTCTGCTTTTTGTTTGGCTCGCATGTTTTCTTTGTCTTGTGGAAGGATCGACCTTGATAGAGACGATGGAGGGATTGCCTGGTCAGGAGATCTTTCAGCCTTGCTATCGGCTGACGCTTTGTGCCTCCAGTACATATCCAATATTATGCACACCTGAGCAAGTTATTGTCACCAGCATTGTTCCTTCGGACTTTCCTGCTGCAATATCGTGCCACATCATCATGGGCGTACTTTCCTCTAGGATTCTTCTTCGACTCGCATCTGCCGAACCGCCCAATCTTCCGCCCCTTTCAATGAGAGGCTAGGACCAGCCTTGCTGGTGATGAGCATTTGCTCTTGGGCCAACCAACAAAGCCGACCCGATACTATGGATGGTCTCATATCGGACCACCAGCCTCGTACCGCCCATTCCACGGCGCTTCTCATCGACCTCTCTCCGCCAACCTCACAATCTCTTCCACAACGACTCTGATTACTGGCCTCAAATCAGACGTCAGAATGCTGCTTTGACTCCATGTACCAAATGCCTACCACCAAAAGCATCGCAAGCCTTCTGTCGCGGCTGAGCAGACGACGAATCATGAACACGTACCCAACACATCAGCTTCAGTCTGAACGAATCCATATCCTGCAGATCGTCCCTTGGAGCTATCTTTCGGAGCTGAGCCCTTTGGTTCTCATGGCCCCCAAATGCTCTATGTCTTCGACTGGATGCCAGGCTTATATTGCTGCCTATATGAATTCGTGGCCATGGTCTGGAGGAATATGGTTGACTTGTCGAGTCTGCTTGTTGTTCTTTGCTCCTAAGCAATCAAGACCACACGAGACACACACTGTGCTATTCTGAGATGTAACATGTCAGAGTACAGATTCGCCTTTCTCGGGTGAGAGCTGTCATGTTGTAGCCTGATCGTGTGCTCAGATACCATGAGACATCACGATTGAGGACTTTCTCAGACGTTCGCCAACACTGCCTCCTAAATCTTCAATTCAATGACAGAACGCTCTGACAGCTTCATCTTCTGCCGATCATGATCTGTCATAATAAGTTCAAGCAGTCAAGGCCTTCTCATTGATTGTGCGTTGATCGAGTTTACACTCGAGCGAGTTGAAATGTCACCCTGGCAGTAAGTTACCAAGCAGGGTCACAGCTTTTGTAAGAGGACATTGATGGGGCACTGGCTTCGTACGAAGGACGGCTCACAGACCTTCACAATTTCTCTTCGGAGGAAGAACATGGTACAAAGTGGTGGGGACAGGAACAAGGCAGAAATGAGGCGGGCGATGGTCCATCACTGGCGAACGAAGCGAGCGTTTAGTGGCTGACTACTCATTGGCCGCTTTCCGCCAATGCTGTTGTATGTCACACGCCTCACGTGAATGTCGCATGAGATTGGAGTGTTTGTCAAAAGGTATTCTCATTATCATCTCTTATGTATAGAACGTTCCAAAAACATGCGCGCTTATGTATAGCTTTTCATCATGGGTATTGTTCCTTTCTACCTCGACTCGCCCTCCTCGAAACTCTGGATTTGCACCTTGATGGCGCCGGTCTTGGGGTCTGCCGCCGTCTTGAAAGCCTCGAGGGCGTCCTCGATCTTGAAACGGTGAGTGACCAACTTCTCGAGGTTAATCACACCACCTTGCAACAGACGGATGGCTCTAGGCCATGTGTTGGCGTAGCGGTATTGGAACTGGAGGTCGACCTCGCGGGTGCTGAGGCGCATGAAAGGAATCTTGATCTCGTTCTTGCCGACACCGATAACGAAGACCTTGCCGCCGAATCTGACGGTCTGGATGGCTCCAGCGATGGAGCTCTCGACACCGGTGCACTCGAGTGCGATCGAGGGCTCGACGCCGCCGCCCAGCTCGGTGATGACCTTTGCGAAGTCTTCGGGTGTGTGCTTGAAGTCGACCTTGTGGGTGCGGACTGAGGGGCAGAACTCCTTGGCGAATGCGAGGCGGCCCTCGTCGATGTCGGTGATGATGATGGGTTCTGCACCGGCAGCCTTGACACAGGCAAGAGTGACAAGACCGATAGGGCCGGCACCACAGACCAGGATAGGGTCACCAAGTCTGACCTCGGCTCTCTGTACACCGGCCAAAGCGACACTGAGAGGCTCGAGGAGAGAGCCGTTCTCGTAGCTCATCTCACCAATCTTATGGCACCACATGGCGGGGTGGTTGACGTAGCGGCGAAGGAGACCGGGGACGGGAGGGGTCGAGCGGAAGAGGACAGAGTCGCAGCCGTTGTAGCGACCGGTCAAGCAGGGCTCGCACTCGCCGCAGATGATGTTGGGCTCAATGGCAACACGATCGCCGACCTTGAGGGACTTGACGTTGTCGTGTACGGCAACAACGACACCTGCTGATTCGTGGCCGAGAATGTGGTCATCTTCGACAATCATGGGTCCAATGCAGCCAGCGTGCCAGAAGTGGACATCCGACCTTGTCGCCGTCAGTTCACCGTCTCAGTCTCGACAGATTCGCACTGCTACTCACCCGCAGATACCAGTGCTCTTCACTGCGACTGTGACCTCACCAGGAGCCAGCTTCTCGCCGCTCTGAACCTGCTCGAGGGAAGGCTCCGCCTCGGCCACCCAGAGATCATGTGCAGGGTTGGTGTAAACACCAATGTTCGACAGCGTCGGCTTGGTCAATGTTTGTGTGGAAGTCATTGTGGTGGTGAGAGTTGTAAAGGAGGACTCGACAGTGGATTGGGAGCTGCGAGCGCGAGGAAAGAACGTATGTCAAGGAGGAAGAAGGGAAGGAGCAACAGAGAGATGAAAAATGTTAGAAGTACCTACCTTAACGTCACGCTCGTGTCTTTTTGACCCGCAAAACATCCTCGTCCCATGGAGCATATCTAACCGGCGGGGTAATTGATCGCTGAATGAGGGGGATAAATTCACCACCGGGCCTGCAGGGACCCGGGCGAGGCTTGTCACGCTGACCTTTGAAAGGGCCATAGCGGTGCAAGACACACCTCGAAACGTTGCAGATTCATACACATGGCTCCAAATTATCCGGGTGTACGACTCGAGTGTCGAGGGTAAACACTGTTGCAAGGGAGTCTTGCCCACCAAGGTTTAAACGACGCTCGGCTTCGGTCGGTAGAATTGCTTTAATCCGAGCTGTTTCATCCATGCTGATTGCTTCCTGCACTTTTTATAGTGTGCAGAAGCATTCGTTTGCCCAGAACAAATCAAAGTCAAGGCAGAAAGGAGAAAGCGCCGGTCGATCTTATCTCTGTACCTGTCTATCTTCCTATCTCATCCGTTCGGATGTCTTGTTCTGTAAATTTGCGAGATACCTTCTTGCGAAAGCTCAATATCAGGCATGTCCCGATTGGCTGATTCGATACCCCACAAGATCGCCGTTTGATCTCCACACAGGTGCCGAGGTTTCCTTGGCACTTTGTGTCGTTGCGTCTACGACCCTGTTCTTGCTTTTCTGAATCATGTTACTACTTTCCCGATGTCATGGAGCATTGATTGAAGGTGCGAGCAAATCCCCGATATGTATGAGAGTGACACGTCCCAAGGCCATTATCAAAAAGGCTACTGGGGATCGTTTCGCCAAGCTTGAAAGGTTCTGGACAAGGATGACTCCCGATTCAAATGTGAAAGACCGGTCAACACATCAAGAATACCCTTTTGTTCTCATAGAATCGGCAGGTCAAGATTAGATGTGTGCTCAATGGCCATACTATGTGGGTGTCTACACTCATATACAGGAATAAAGACATTCCGCGCTGCTCATACGTCTACTTCACCACCCTTGACATCATGTTCATACCTGGCCTCTTGAATGAACGGACTCTTCGCCCTGATCTCAGGCCCCTTCAACAGCAAAATGATAGGCGCACAAGCCAACGCCAAAGACAAAAACGCCAACAGAGAACTTGCCCACTGATATCCAAGATTGGTATACATGCTTTGCGCAGCCAATGGCAAGAAAGCAGAGAAGACGTTCTCACCAAACGCTACTGCTGCGATTGCCGAGCCAGCGTACTTTGAGTACGAGTCCATGAGATATTGAGCGATCGACGAACAAACAATGTTGATGCCGAAACCAACCATCGCGAGTCCAATCGCTGGGGCAATCCAAGGGATGTTTGGGTAAGAAGTCCAGGCGTAGACAAACATGCCTCCTGTCATGCCAAAAAAGCCTCCCACGGGAGACATGTAAAGTCTAGCCTCTGGGACAGGTGTACCTGGGTCGATTGGGTTCGACTTGGCAGACCGTAGGTAAAAGTGAATGTTCGAGTATGAGACGAAGAAGCCGAGTAGTTCGCCAATACCGACGGCGGCTTGAACATAACCGGTGCTGTAGGCCGGCCAACCGTACAGACCTGCGAAAACTTCCTCGATGCTTTGGGTGAAAAGGTAGACCAGCCCGACGGCGAAGGCTGACCACATTGTGAGTGAGAACACGACCCACTCTGTGCAGAGCATGTACGCCGGTCTTTGTACCGAGGTCTTGACGATCTGCCAGATAGGAATGTGATTCAACTCGTCGCGTGTATATGCCTTCTTGCCAGTGGCTGCGCGAATCTTCTTCGCACGTTGCTTCAGGATAACAGAGCCGCGAGTCTCCTTGATGGTGAAGAAGAATAGAGGAATGAAAGCGCAGTACCAGATGATTTGGATGTAAAAGATCCAGCGCCAGTCAAGGAATTGGTAGATGGCGCCACCAATAACAGGTCCCATGGTACTACCAAAGAGATAGACGGTGATGTAAAGTTCCAGGGGTATTGTTCTTCCACGATCGCCAGCCCAGATGTCGCAAATGATACTGCTGATTGTGTTGCCTAGTAATGAGACGCATCCTCCAGCAATGAAACGTGTGACTACCAGCGTTGCAAAGTTTTGAGCGACTGCCGAGGGGACGATGAAGATGATGAGGACAATGTAGGTAATCAGATAGCCCCACCTGACTCCAAAGTCTTCGAGAATCGGTAACAGGACCATCATGAAGACACCGCCACCTAGCGCCCAACTGGCAATTGGCCAATATGAGTGTGGAAAATGCGCATCACTGATGCCAAATTCGCGATTGTAGGCTTCAGCAGCGACGGCCATGGATGTTCCATTGATAAGAGCAATTAAGGTTCCAAAGAGGGCTACCGATGTTATGACCCATTTTTTCCGTACTGGCCAGTTGAAGCTTTGGTAGTTCTGTCAGTCCTGGTTGCATTGCAGTCATAAGGCAAGACATACGGATTTTCCGGGTCGTTGGGACCATCCCAGTCCACGATTTCTACATCTGGATCTATTTCCTGGCTCTTGTGTGATTTTTCTCTTTCTATGTGCTGCTGCTCATCGACTCTGTTTGTCTCTAGCGTCTCTGAGCTACTGCTTCCCCACGATGGCTGCTCATGAGCAGGTTGTGCAGATTCCAGCATTTCATATAGCAGATAGATATCAAGGGATTAAAAACAAGACGCGGCAGTCTGGTGTCCAAGAAGTGGAGTGGCCAAGCAAATAAAATAGGCACAAGGTAACCGCTTGAGATGGCAAACAACAAAAGAATCAAATCAAGCTCAAAACACAAGAACGGGGTCTTGGGAGTATTTGAGAGGTGGTGCTAAGAAATGCTCGGTCAGGGCCGCTTGAAGCCGAAGCAGTTATTCGATGTTTTGTATAAGAGATGAGTGTCTGTCGACTTCATAAAGAAGTTGGATGCGGCAACGGAATAGGCGTTTTTGACATCATTAGGTAAAAAGAAAGGGAGACTAAACAAGAGCCGGACATAACGGTTGAACCTACGCTCGTGGTTTCCATGACCTGAGAGATGCTGTGGAGACTGGTCAACTACAAGGTGACCATGCCACTGGCGTATACGCTTCTTTAGTTGCGCTACCCATACTGCTGTTCCATTTGCATACAACATGACCATGCTACGACGATGTAGGTGGCGATGCAGACATCAGAAAGCGTTGGCACGTCATCGGAAAGAGAGCCGACAACCAATATGCCAAGTCGCACCGAATACCCTTTTACGGTTTAGCTTGGGGAGATGCTCTCTGGACAGCGGATATCTCTCATGATATGGACAGCAGAAGAGAGCAGGGCACGATGAGAGCATGGTTGAGTTCCAGGGCTCATGTTCTAAAGAAGAAGCTGTTCATAGGGCGTGTAGATGTTGAGAAACGATGACCAACAAACAAGGATGTTCGGCGCGGTGAGGTTGCAAGAAAGCAGCCTTGGCTTGAGTATCACGTCTCAATGCACGTGTTTGGACTTGCAGGATGGTGTGGTCATGAAAGTCGTCGGCGTCTGATGAATCGAAGGCAGGAGAGAAAGAAGTTGAGAATGAACGAAAAGACAAGGGACAAGAAGAGTTGCAAGGCAGCCTCATATTGTATGGCCAATGGAGAGCGAGTTGATGATTATAGCACGGGCCTCTTTGCGATAAGCAGGCTGCGAGTGCGAGGCTGAGGCTGTTCAGTCTTGGTGAAGTCGCTGACCAAAATCTCTCTATCCCAAACACATCACGCCAGCAAACAATGGCTCCTCAACTAGAGAAAGCGCTCCAGCTCATCGACGAAGCTCACGCCGAAGATGCCAAGAAAGTCACGATTGAGGGACAAGAAGTGCCGTACGAGCTACATTATGCCCGCCAGATGACCTGGTACCTCGAGCGACGCGCCCCCGATGCCTCGGAAGCCCTCAAGATTGCCATTCGCGCTCAGCACTTCCGCCGCTGGGAGGTGCCCCGCGACTCGTATCCCATGACGCGCATTGGCTACCACAGTTGGAGAACTTTCCTCAAGAAGAGACAGGCACAACTCGTCAAGCCCATCATGGAAGACTGCGGATACAGCGCCGAGGATACGCAAAAGACCATGGCCATGATCGAGAAGCAACGTCTGCGCGAAGGCGATCCCGAGACTCAAGTCCTAGAGGACATTGCTTGCCTTGTCTTCCTCGACGATCAATTCGAGGCCTTTGAGAAGACTCTGGATGAAGACAAGATCATCAAGATCTTGCAAAAGACTTGGGTCAAGATGAGCCCCGAGGGTCACAAAATGGCTCTTGACCTTCACATGTCACAGAGATGTCAAGAGTTGGTTGGAAAGGCTCTTAGTGGCTGAATACTCTCAAAACACTTCAAATGTGTCTTCCTCCGTCAACGCTGAAGTTGGTGCCCGTCACAAACTTGCCCTCGTCCGATGCCAGGAACACACACGCGTTGCCCACGTCCACCGGATCTGTCAATCTACCCAGCGGAATCGATGCTGCGAACTTGTCTCTGTTCTCTTGTGTGTCCTTGACTCCAACGAAAGACTCGAACAGTCCTGTAGCCGACAACAGTGGAGCAATCGCGTTCACTCTGATCTGGTCAGGACCATACTCGGCAGCCAATGCCATGGTTGCCTGCAACAAGCGTTAGCCAACAAACCCATGTACGACTTGATGTTGACTTACATTCGACACGGCTCCCTTACTGGCGTTATACCACACCAACCCCGGTCTCGGTCTCACACTGCCCGAGCTGGAGATATTGATCACACTCCCGCCCTCGCCCTGCTTCTGCATCTGCGGAATAGCAACTTTGACACTCCAAAAAATACTCTTGACATTCACGCTTATCACCCTCTCGAATTCCTCTTCCGTGACCTCTTCTGTGGGCTTATTTCTATACGTCACTCCCGCATTATTCACCACAATATCCAGGCGTCCAAACTCCGATACTGCCATGTTTACAACACGCTTCCAATCTTCTTCGGAGGTGACGTTCATAGCTACGCCTTTGACGTTGGGAGAGGATAGGGATGCGGCGACAGATTCTGCACCCGATGCGTCGAGGTCGCCGATGATGACCTTTGCGCCTTCGGTCACGAAGCGGCGGGATATGGCTGCGCCAAACCCGAGAGGACTGGCGCCGCCGGTGACGATGGCGACTTTGTTGTTGAGACGGCCGAGCTGGAGTTCGGTGGACGAAGACATGGTTGTGTTTGTGGATGTTTCCAGAAGCTGTGGTAGGTGTAGGTAGACAGTTATGGAGAAGGAAGGGTTGAAGTCACGAATGTCAATTGGGCTTACTTTTTGCTTTGCTACATGTTCATCTTATGATGCTCGAGAGATGAGGGGTGCGGCAGCTCTTTCTGGTCGTTGCAAGGCGGGGCATCCGAAACCCCGCAGTGATCTTCCCATCTTTCCTTGATAGAGCTTCATCTTTGTCTATCCCACGTAAACACCTCTCTCTTTTGGGGCTTGCCAACACTTGACTGCGACAACCTTGATGGAATTAACGTCGCAAGAGCAGTATAGGACAACCATCGTACATGATGTGATTGATAAAGTGTTGATTCAGTTCAATTTGTACAAGGTTGCCCCAAATGCTCTAGACATTGCCAAATATGTACACGCCTGAACTCCCCAATGATATACATTTGTCTACTTGTTGTCGATCTCATCCCAAACCTCGTATTTACATATATGCACATCCACAAAGGATTCATTCTAGTGTGCATGCACCAAAGATCTTCGAAGTGCAATGTCAATGTCCTTGCGGCGATATCCTGGTGCTCGCATCAAACAAGTGCCAGCTAGACTCATCTCTGTAGCTCGAGTTAACAAAGCTGGTAAATGATAGAACAGAGACTTTGTGACACTCACGCTGAACGAACTTTCCGACATCAATGGTGACGGTTGTTTTCTTGACTGGTTGGTAGGCATAAGGGTACATGCCACCTGAGATTGGCATGCCCAATCCGTATTGTTGACCTATCATCGGAGCTGTCGATCTCCTCTCATCGATATGCGGTTCGTAGTGTCCTTGGACTTCCGGGTAAGACTTCCTATGTTGAGGGCCGACTGAGGCTGCAGGCAGGTATCCAAAGTTGGAAAGGCCTGGATAAAATGCAGCGGGATTGGGGCTAGTGCCGGGGTTTGAGGTCGTCAAGTGCTGTACGTATGCAGTCATAGGATCCATAGGAGGAGATCCGGTAGAAGACTCTAAGCTTGATGACTCGTCTTCTGGCAGCTCAATCTCGGCAAACGATGAGCTGGGATCCAGGCGAATACCCTTTTCTGCCAGATATCCCTCAACGTCATATGCGTCAAACCATTCGCCATCCATGCCTGTCACTCCACGAAGCAACATCTCCGCCGTCAAGGCCTCCTCGATGGTTGATCCGCCAATCTTATGAGGGCCGACGGTGGTCACAGCCCATGAATTCGGCGACTGGTAACCGAGACCACCCTCTTCAGGAGGTCTTGAATAATGTGTTCCAGCCCCCCCGACATGTATGAAAGTGACTCCCCAATTGGACAGTGGTTCCCTCGTGCTTCGACTCAGGGTTGATTGCAAGCTATATTTGACTCGCTCAACGGTCCCAGCTGCTTTGAGTGTCAATTTGAAGACATTATTGAAGAGCACTGGTATCCTGGTCGGGTCGCAGGCGAGTCGATAGGCATATTCGCAGCTTGCTCTGTGGAGTCTCCTGGCGAAAGTGCTCTCAAACGAGCTGTAACTCTCTGGTATGCCCAGAGATCGCATCATAGACATGGAGACCTGATTGTTCTCCATGGGGTCGAATGAATCTGTCGTACTATCTGAAGCAGCGAGCGGACTCCAGGTCGTCTGCCTCACTTCTGTGCGAGGCGATACGTTGGCTGCGTCTGCCAGGAAGGACTTGCTGTGGTCTTTGATGTTGGAATCTATCTCTTGGCCGAATGAATGAGAGACCATCTCAGGAGATTCGCTGGAGCTCAGAGAGTCGGCATGACTCTGACCAGACGCGTAAAGCTGAGCGAAGTTCTCGAGATCAGCTAGCAACGATGATGGGACGTTTGTGGCAGAGCATTTTGCCGAGAAGTGGCTGAACGATTGGTTCATGGATTGTATGGTACCCTGAAGTTCTTCAACTTGTTTGCGGAGTTCGTCAATTGTGTTTTCCTTCCTCTGTCGGTAGGCTCGTTGAGCGACTCGTATTTGAGTACGACGACGCTGTGCAAATCAGTATGTCACGAACAATGTTTGCATGTCTCGAGTCGACTGTTTCGCATGAGTTCCGTCGGCTTTGAGACAGAAAACACTCACATCGGCGGCCGATTCATCCTGTGTGTCTAATCGAGGTCTTCCTCTCTTTTTGTTCTCGTCGTTGTTCGGTTCAGACTCCTCTCTCGATCGCTTTCGTCTAGCTGTCTTCTCAGGCTGAGCTGAGTCGATGCGACTTTCTGTCGACATGTTCGTGATGTTGACCCTTACGGGATCGCCGGTTTCGGCTCGGTGCCTCGGGCGTTGAGAGTCAGTGGAGATCGAGACGCTGTCCTGTGCAAATGACGTTTTGTGCTTCACGCTTGGGTTTGCGCCCTTCGACTCCGTGGTGGAAGGTATGCAGTAATTTATCGATTAGACTTTTGATATGGTAGGAGGAAAAGATGGGAAGATCAGTAATCGAATGTTGGGGAAGTGATGGCTCTCCAGCCGTTGCAGCGGGGGCAATGACAGGCGCCAAGATATGTCTTACATTTGTTGAACGTGACCGAGGTCCTCGCATACCAATACACAACTACTCGACTAGGCATTTGAAAGTGTCTGCTCCCTCGCGACATTTCCCTCTATAGGGATCCCTCCGTAATGACCGGAGTTAGCAAAGCAACGACAGCGTCTTGCACGGTGTAGTTAAAGTAGAGTCCATGTCTTGTCTAGGGTTAGCCTTTAGAGAAGTTGGCGATTTCGAGGTCAAAAGTTGACATTTGGTCTAAAACTTACAGTCTCGTATTCCAGAATCTTAATGAACTTGTAAAAGCCGGCTATAATGATAGAACCAAGAACTGGACCTAACTAGTATAGCTAGTAATAGCTAGCAAACTCGCGGTTTACGATTGCAGGTCCGAAACATGTAAAGGTTCGAACCATTACCACTAGAGTTCGAAGAGCAGAAGGTGGATCTCTAAGAAGGCTAAGAATGCGGGAGGATATCGCCGACAAAAGGTCGAAAAAGAGAGAGAGAGAGATGGAGAGATGGAGAGATAGAGAACGAACGATCAATCAAAGTTCTCTTTTTGGGCCTAGCTCTAGATCCAAAAAGAACTGTGAATTCTGACAGCTATAAAAGTGACCGGCCCAAGCACATGGGGAGCTTGTGTGCATGTAGTGCCTCGAAAACCGATGAGAAAGCAGTAAGTGATAAAAATTCCAGATCGAAATGACTGATGCTGCTTAAACTATGATAGATAATTTCCAACCCGAATTCCATGTATGTCACCATAACTCGCAGAAGATGATGCTGATGCTCCCGTAATATGCGTGATGCCGCCAATCTCATCTAAACTCAAGCCATCTCCCTTAAGTCACCAAGCCGTAAAGCATAGTTGACAACGAACTAATGCTCAATGCTCAAACGCTTCATGCTGTTGCTAATCTCCCCGTTTCCACCAGATGTATTGGTAGCCTTGAGAAGAATCACTGTAGCACCCTCCTGAACCCACAAAAACCTCTTGCATGCCAAAGCTGATGCACGCCTTGCAGGATCCTTCTCCAGCATATGTTCGACCAGAGAGTTGGCATGTGCCGGAGTTATAGGGAGTGAGGGCTCACGGCTCGATAAGATGGTGTTGTTGTGAATTTGTGCAAGAACGACTCCAAGGGAATAGACATCTGCCTTGGCCTCGAAATAGCGGGTGTGTATTCCGGTGCCGCGTGGGTATGTCTCGGGTGCTCTGTAGTGTCGGAAGGCGCGTCCAGACATAGGCTGATGGGGGAGTTCTGGCCAGTCAATCTCCTTGTCGTCGTCAATTTCACCAGCGATGCCAAAGTCTGCGAGCTTGAAGAGGTAGCGGGGGTTGCGCTCGGTGCCAGCAAGGAAAGCAAGAATGTTGTCTGGCTTAATGTCTCTGTGGACGATGTTTTTGGAATGGATGTATTGAAGAGCCTCGGTCATTTCGTGGGCGACGAGTTTCGACAAGGCTTCGTGCTGATTCTTGGGGATGCGACGGAAAACGCTCTCAAGGTCTCCTTCGGTAGCGAGGTCCATGATCATGCAAGCTCGGTTGATTTTGGGGAGGACGACAGTGTCTCTAAGCTCAATGATATGCTCGTGACCTTCTAGTTGCATAAGCTTTGATGCTTCCGACTGGAAAATCGTCTTCATGGGCGTGTTGCGATGCTGTCCGGTTGTAGACATGACCTTCATGGCAAAAACCTCTTGGCCTGCAAGACTGCTGACCTTTAAGACGTGGCCAAAGCTGCCATGGCCAAGTTGATCGATAATACGGTATCTGGTCGTTGATGAGTTGAACGACTCGACGGTACTACCAATCGATAGATGATCATACTCGACATCCATGTTGGTGTGGAGAGCTTCCAGCGTTTGATGTCTTTAGAAAGATTGATGAGTAGCGGTACGAGAGAAGGATGCTGTGTTGTGCTTGGAATGCAGTGCTGGTGTCGAAAATATATTAAGAATCTTCTTATGAAGAAATTTGCTGTGTCGTCGCCATGTCTGCCACTCTGGAGAAGCAAACAGTACGCCGAAAACAAGACACAGTCGAGCCGAATATTTCTGAGACCAGACATGCGTATCTAGCTTGAGGATTATAGGTTTCGGAGACGTGTAAAAACCAAAGCTGCTTTGTTGGAGTTAGCCATTGGAAACACCCAAGTCTTTGATTGATTCGTCAGCAACATAAGAATCCATTACAAGGTACGGTAGCTATGCCCAACCCGAAAGACAGCGTGTCATCTTCAGTGACACACCATAGTCGACTCCTTTAGAGGAAGAGGAGGAGTCTGAGTGATTGTTTTTGAAAGAGCGAGAGCGCCACCCTCATCGACCGGATATCTCGAATGTTTCACGTGTTTGGTCATCCTGAGGACCGTGAAGAAGAACAAGTAATTGAAGTGTTTTGATGCGAAGTGCGATTGCGTAATTTACTAAAGGTCATATCTCATGTCTTTTGTGCAGCAGGTTTACTGGAGCTTGGAGATCTCCAAGACAGCCTTGCCAAAGTTCTTGCCGTGGAACAGACCAAGGAGGCCCTCTGCGGCGTTGTCGATACCCTCAGTAACACTGAGCTGGGGCTTGTAGGTACCCTCGTGGATCCACTTCTGAACGTTCTTCTGGTGGTCGACGAAGTACTTGGGACCCATACCCTCGTCGCCGACGATGAAGCCCTGGAGCTTCAGGCGCTTTGCGACAATCTGCATAAGGTTGCGGACGGGGTATTGTTCTCCAGGAGCAGTGTTGTACTGAGAGATCATACCGCAGCAGATGATGCGACCGAAGTTGTTCATGGCGTTGATCGAAGCCTCGAGGTGCTCACCACCAACCTGTTGTTTTTGTCAGTGAGGGTCCAGTTTACTCTGGTCATGGACAGCAACTTACGTTCTCGTAGTAGATGTCGACACCATTGGGAGCGAGTCTAGCGAGAGCATCGGCAGGCTTCTCGTTCTTGTAGTTGAAGGCACCATCGAAACCGAGGTCCTTGGTGATGTACTCCAACTTCTTGTCGTCACCGACGGAACCGATGACCTTCAAGCCCTCGTGCTTGGCGAGCTGGCCAACGAGCTGACCGACGGCACCAGAAGCGGCACTGATGAAGATGGTCTCACCCTTCTTGGGCTCACCAATGGCGTAGAAGCTCGAGTAGGCGGTCAGGCCGGGCATGCCAAGGGCGCCGACGAAGAGCTTGGGGTCGAGGTTGTAGGGGTTCTCGAGCTTGCGGGCAGCGTCGGCCTGGTCCTTTGAGATGGCGCTGTACTCGGCAGTGTCCTGCATCATGACAATGACATCGCCGGCCTTGAACTTGTCGTTGTCGGACTTGAGGACGGTCGAGATACCAGAGTTGGTAATGGGCTTGCCGAGGGCGAAAGGAGGAGAGTAGGACTTGACCGAGGCATCACGCATGCGGCCACGCTGGTAGGGGTCGAAGCTGATGTAGTGGTTCTTGGTGGTGATGCCGCCCTGAGGAGGGGCCTGGTCGACGTCGAACTCGGTCGACTCAATGGTCAAGTGCTCGCCGGGGACGGGGTAGCCCTGGGGCACCTTCTTGAAGATCAAAGCCTTGTTCTGAACCATGGTGTATGTGTAGTGTACTTGTGAGAAAGTGTGAGGTCGGGTGGGAAGAGAGAATGGAAGAAACAAAGCCGAGGGGACTGGTCTGCAATAAAAGTAAGGAAGCTTCGACAGGATGACGAAATGCCAAACAAGGCCGCCCTGAGGAGCTTATAAAGCAGAAGGCCTACCGGAACAGCTACGAGGGGCTCATCGTTTCCAAGAGTGATCCGCGGCCTCACCAGCAAGACCTCGCTTGTCCTCGCATTCTCATTCGACTGCTTTGTAATCTTCAACGTGCTGTGTCACTGTGTGTCAATCTTTCGAAACGGAGAGAAGGCGACTGCTCCGTCTCAGCATTCAGGGTCCCCGCCGACTATCGATAAGCCTCGGTCTTTCTGCCAAGTCGTACCGAGCACCTACACACAGCATTTGTTGCCTACAACGAGATCGAAGAATACCTTCATCTTGCGACAGCCATTCGTACGGACGACTTTTGTGACAGACAATGACCGGCTATGAAGTCACTTCGATTCTTCGGCCTCTCAATGACTGAGTGGCAACATGGACAACTCTCGACTGTCGGCTGTTTTTCGCGCAGCGAGAGTTCGCTTAAAATTTCCGTTCTTGGTCAGACATGCGAATCTTTCGAAAATGCTTCCAGAATCCAGAGCACTCTTGTCTTGACCGACATCACTCTACATACTGATTACCCGGCATCTCATATCCGATAGACAGTCAATTGACCTCGGCATGCCCTCTCCTGTTGATCCAGTGGCTCGACTGCTGAAAGATGCCCCTGCTCTAATTCTGGATGGTGCGCTCGCAACTGAATTGGAAAATCGCGGATTGGATCTCAGCTCAAAACTATGGTCTGCCAAAGCTTTGGAAGAGACACCGGAAGCCATCTATGGAGTCCATCTCGACTACTTCCGCGCCGGTGCTGATGTTGCCATCACTGCAAGCTACCAAGCCACCCCTCTTGGCTTGTCAGAGCACCTGGGTATGAGCCTCGAGCAATCCCAGAAGCTCATCCGATGCAGTGTGGAGCTTGCCCAACAAGCACGCGACACTGCTCTGCAGGAAGAGAGAGAGAAGACTCCTTCCGCGAGACCAAGACAGCTCCTTGTTGCAGGAAGTGTTGGACCTTACGGCGCTTTTCTTGCAAATGGCAGTGAATACAGGGGTGATTATCAATTGTCGAACGAAGAATTCAAAGACTTCCACAGACCTCGCATTGAAGCCTTGATAGCAGCAAATGTGGACATCCTAGCTTACGAGACAATCCCTTCTTTGCCCGAAATCAAGGCTTTGATTGAACTGCTCGAAACCGACTTCACAAACTCAACAGCTTGGCTGGGGGTGACCCTGAGAGAATCGGACGCTTCTTTGTTGAGCGATGGATCGCCCATGTCTGAGGTTATCAGACTGGTCAACGCTTGTGATCAAATCGTGTCTGTCGGTGTCAACTGCATCCCCGAACAGAACGTGTCGGCAGCTCTGGATTACCTCAAGCCTTTGACTGACAAGCCTCTCATTGTTTATCCGAACTCGGGCGAAACTTGGAATGCGGAAGCTCGCCAATGGAACGGTCAACGAGCAGAAGGAAAGGAGCACGCTGAAGTTGTCCAAGAATGGTTTGGCAAAGGTGCCAAGTTAATTGGAGGCTGCTGTCGTACCGGCCCTAAAGACATTCAGAACATTCGGGACACTCTTGCGTCTTCTTGAGGACTTCAGTTGTTGTCGTCCTTAGTATTGTTCGAGAGTCAAGGAATTCGATTGCTTCAAACTGGTAAGTTGATAGCGATTGATGATGCACACACACGGCACTAACGAGATGGACAGGAGACATCGGCCACTGTGTTGGCTCGTTTATGGCGCCATATAAACTGAATATCATACAAACCCATCTTAGGAGCAATGAGACGCTGGCCGATAATCTGGACGCTTTGACTCTTTCATCTGTAAAATCATATTCGCGTATAGGAACTCTTCCAGAAGCACCTCAAATCATCGCCCCGAGCACCAAACCTTCTTTTGCGTAGCCGTTTGTACCAACGATTACAGGCCTCGACCCTATCTCGTGCTTTGGAAGACCTAACAGAGCGCTGACTGCAAATGCGCTCTTTCGATCTTGCCGAATGGTCAAGTACCGAGTGCTTCCGAATCTTTGTCCACTACCGAATGCCTCCATGCCTCGAGATCCGGCATTATCCGTCATGTTTCTGCTGGAATTCCTGTAGTTGGCAGGCATAGCTTCACTCAACATTTGGCTTGATTCCTCGAAAAGGAGAGGAGAACCTACAACTGATCTTAAGTGTTGCATTGTATCGCTGACGTGATCTCCAAAGCATAAAAGCCATGCGCAAACACACGCAATGTACCTGGTGTACTTACCCCGAGGTGCTGGCGCCTAATCGCGGCGTCTGGGAACATTAACAAGGAATAGCGATCTTGCAGCACTTCGCGCTAACATGCCTTAGTCAACTGATGGACCGACGGCTTGGTAATGTTTACGGTTGTTGAGCTCTGCTAATTGCGCAAATACTTCGAGGCGTTACCATGAAATTCGAGGTCCCTGCCTCAATGAGTCAACGACGTAGGTATTGCACGCAAACCCGAGCACTTGGTCTGGTACTGCGTTCCTTTTCGTGCCTTGAAGGTGGATCCTGGTTCAAGAGGATCACCTTGTGTTTTGGGTATATAATCTACTCGCTCTGCTCTCAGCCTCTCTTCACCATCGACCATTCTGAATCTTCATGCGCTATCACTTCCTTCTGGCCTTATTCGCCTTCTTGGCACTTTGTGCTGCCAATGATGAGCATCCGCTGTGTCTACACGTTGAGAACGAGCAGCACACTCTAGAGCAGAAAGAATTCTCAAAGGACAGCAATTTTGGCCAGTGGCTGGATCGCCAATACAGCGACTGGATATCCATCAATGAAACTGAAACCAACACCAAAGGATTCTACAACTTTTTCGTCCACAGATTCGCTCCTCATCTTTCACATGGAATCGTTGACTGCGATGGCTTGCAAATCTGCTCGCCTGTGATTTGTGACGCCATTAGTGAAGCTTTCGACCTCGAAGAGCAACACTTCGCCTGGCTAGCTCTCGAAGCGATAGCCAACTTCAACAACGCCAGACTCAAGATCGACGCTCAGGCCAAGAGTGCATACGAAGAAGTGACGGCTGGCATGCACGGTCTTATGAGCGACTTTTCAGACGCCGACAACGTGGTTCAAACCTTGAAGGCAGTGAACGCGCGATACAAGTCGCGAATGCAGATGGCTGGCGGTGTCGGACTGATCTTGAGAAGTTATCTCTCGTTTGTAGGGACACTCGCAGGTTTCTTTTCTCCTGAAGCTGGCCTAGCTATAAACACGGCAGGAAATCTGCTCGCTCTCGGTCTTAGCGGATTTGGTGTAGGAACGGCCATGGAGTTCGACAAACTTACGGACGCTTCGGACTTACCAAGAAGGCTAGACGCCGCTGTATCGAAAGTGCAAGCCGCGAACTACCAAGTGGCCAGAGAAATGTATTCCTTGGACTCCGAACTGGTCATGAGCGGTAGAAAAGGACTCTTGGACATGACCATTGTCGACATTGTTCAAACGGGCTTGTACAGTGAGCCAATGAAGATCTCACAGGAAGTGCGGGATGAGATCCATGGTCTGCAGTACGCACAAGCGATAAGCAACATCTGGGATCAGGAACACGTATACATTATCATGGCTCCTGTGAAAGGAGGCAGCTGCGAGGACGACAACCGAGCTCTTGGAAAAGTCTGTCTCGACGACTGGCCTGATCACGTCTTTTATCCTCAGTTCACGTCCCGTGTCGGCGATGGTCGAAAGGCTAGAGCCATGACTCGTCTTTTCCCTGGACATGCAAAGATCCCACAATCGGTGAATCTCTCAATGATCGACGTCGTGCAATCCTCGGTCGCCATATTCGAAGACCATGGTAACGAGCCTGTCCATCTCTCAGGCGATACAGCGCTTGAAGGATTCCTGGATCCCGCCACGAGTTCATTCCACAAAGGTGGCAAGTTCGCCGGAATCTTTGCCATCCCCATATGCTACCAAGAAGACGGATGGAGTATCTCTTCTATCAATACAAAAGAATCGCGCAATTACCCGTGCTATTGTGAAGCCTCTCCCTTCGGTGGTAGCTCTCCTGATGAACATCAGTTCACTGCTGCGAATGGCCTTGTCCCACGCCAACATCACAATCATGGCAGCTACAATCTGCCGTACGACCAAGACGAAACCTTCGCTTTCCTCAACGCCACCGGCATTCATGAGTCGAAAGGTTGGTGGGAGTATTGCCATCACTCACACGGAATGAATTGCGAAATAGACGAGACCGTCAATTGGGCAGGCAAGTTCGGAACAAAGTCATACAATAAGTTCAACCACCCGTTTAGAGTGTGCAGGGGACGCCCACATAACCAAAAGGGATGCCATAGTCCCAACGACGGGATTCACCAATGTGGAAGTAAGGCCTCAGCAAGGGCAGGAGTTGATATGAGAACTTCGGATATGGATAGGTACGATGATTTATCAGATGGGGTGGATGAATTGAATGAGTACGACGCCTCAGATGATGAACTGGATGAGTACTTCGGCTGAGCTGTGCAGCTTATTCTTTATGTTTGTTTAGTTGTTTGTTCGCGCAAATAACAATTTGATCTATACGTCCTCAAAATCTGTCATAGGAAGTCAAGTCCTAGTCGATATCCAGGCTCTACTGTTCACCAGGCGCAAACATCAAGATTGTCAGTGAGATTCATCCGACAAGAGCACGAAGCTGCTGCTGCGTTATGGTGCTTCATTGTCACCATGGCCCAGAATACTAGCATCTTCCACCCGATCCCGGCAGAACTCAATTTTTTCGCTCACATCCTCGAGGGCGAAATGAAGTCAAGCCATCAGAAGTCATCAAACGATTTTCTTCAAGAAAGACGGAGCCGAGAATGTGGCCATTGAAGCCCACAGTGCAAAGGCTGCGACGCTCTTGCTGATAGCGAGTGACCCTTTGAAAGGTCAGGAAGTTCACCAACAGGGACCAAAGCGCGAATCAGAAAAGCATTCTTGATTATCATATGGTGAGTTTGGTCGACGTTTTGGTTGTTGTTCTCAGCTGACCATACCAGGGCGTCAAAGGATTCAATATTGCTCACACTTGAAGTGGAGAGCTTGTTGAACATTGCGTCGAAGGATACGTATCAAGAATTTGAAAGAATTGAACCTGTTTCGATGTCGTGACTATATTACAAAATCAAGTAAACACAAGTAAACAAAGAGACCTTCATACACTTCGTGATCGATGGCACACTCTAGACACCACTGCTGATGGTTCTGGAGAAGCGGTATCTGGGATCATGATCGGCGACCATGCCACCAAGCGGCTCATCACCACCTGCGGCAAGAGGCGCGTAAAGCTCATCGTTTGTTGTCATGGCAGGGCTGTCCATTCTTGACTCGTTGATGATGCTGTTCATTCTAGGCTGCTGGACGCCTGCACGGCCTAGATAACTGAAGCGACCAAGTTGGCTTCCTGTAGTGACAGCTGATGGCCTCTGAGGAACAGCTGTGTCGCCTGAGCTAGTGGAGCCAGTGTGCTGGTGGGAGTTTGCACGGAAGCCAGTGCCGTACATGGCAGTGTCTTGTCCAGAGTTGCGACGACCTTGACCGTTGGCTACGATTGCACCGTCGGGTCCACCCTTCTCGGTGACGGTCTGGTTGACTTGCAATTCGTTTGCAACATGGTGAGCGTCGACTTCGTTGATACCGGCAGCCATAAGAAGGTTCTTTCTCTTCTCAACCTTAGCAGCGTGATCCATGTCTTGTCCAGGGTTGGCCTTTGGAGAAGTCAGCGATTTCGAGGTCGAAAATAAAAATTTGGTCTAAAACTTACAGTCTCGTATTCCAGAATCTTGATAAACTTGTAGAAGCCGGCTGCAATGATAGAACCAAGAACCGGACCTAGCCAGTACAACCAGTGATAGCTGGCAAACTCGCGGTTTACGACTGCAGGTCCGAAAGATCTAGCAGGGTTCAGACTGCCACCAGTAAAAAAGACACCGGTAAGCTCGGCGATGAAGAGCGAGAGCCCGATTCCGACGGGAGCAATGAATGTTCCCTTGTGCTTCTCTGCGGCCAACATGAAGATGGTGAAGACGAGCTGAGCTGTCAAGAACATCTCGATGAAAAGACCTTGCACAACGGAGGTACCACCACCGAGAGTAGTGCGAACATTGAGTTCGCCAGGGAACATGCACGACACCAGAGCAGCAGCAGTCACGCCACCAAGGATCTGTGTGATGAACAAAAGACCACCACGGACCCAGGGCAATGCACCGATTAAACACATGCCGAAAGTGACGGCAGGGTTGAAAAGTCCTCCACTGATACGGAAGAAGACCCAGGCGTTGACGGCCAACGAAAAGCCGAAACTCAGGGCAATATACTGCAGTTGCTGAGGATTACTGCCGGTCTCAGCAAGAGACATGCCGCTGGAGGTGTTGACACTGTTTGCGACTTGGGCGCCGGACAAGGCGAAATAGAGGAAGAGCACAGTTCCAACGAATTCACCACACATTGCGATGAAATGGTTTCTTGTCTCGATATCAGTGTCAGAATCAAGCAGAAGAGTGTATCTCGCATCTACCTGATGTTGTCCGGGATTTTATTAAGCAAAGGGAGTCGAAGGTCGGCATCCTCGAGATCCGCATTGGGATTGGCAGCCTTGGTGAAAGGGATGGCTAGACCTCGCCCACCGAGAGGTTGATTGATGTTCATCTTGTACTTGGATCAGCAAAATGTGAGACTGGAATGTGAAGAAGTAGTCACTAGAATTGGAGGTGAGGCCTCAGGGAAGATATGGAGCTCCCATCAGAAGAACTTTCGACATCGTCATCGTCCTAGACCGTTCTAAACTTCAGCCCACCACGCATTCAAACAAACAATGAACCGCTGGGGGCATAGTCAGGAGCAAGTCAAGCCGCTTTCGTTCGAGATCAAGCAACGGGATCTGACGTCGATCTCATAAAATACAGACAGCACGGGATAGGGTTAGGCAAGAGATTGACCAGAGTTGCCGCTTCGGTCATCACCGGTCTCCTGGACTTGCCAAAAGTCGAGAATTTTGGTTGTTTGGGTGCAAAGGGCACGTTTTTGAGGCTGTCACCACGTTGAGATCCGCACAAGAAGGTTCCTTAGCGGCCGGAGTGACGAAATGGAGACGAGAAACACAGCCGTGGCTGGTACTCACTAGCCACGATCTGAGGGCTGAGGCTCATCGAAGGATTCGAGTGAGGATTGCAGATCTTGGAGACTTGGACGATGGCCGAGGAGGAACGCGAGTCCAGGATTGAGTTTTGCAAGAAAATGGGCTGTTGAAGTTGGAGCGTCGGAGTCTTTGCCCTCGATTTCGTGGAAGCCCTCGAGCTGCATCAGCCACAGCTGGGCTTCATGGCGTCGAGATCATGGCTGGTGGTGTTGGCACTCAACTTACCAGATTTTCGATCATACAGGGCAAGTCACGAAGTACAAGATGAAGGCTCGAAACTGGTTTTGAAAAACGTGGATGCGTCCGTGAGTTTGGGGTGGAGTTCGGTGGACGAAGAATCGATATCAAGTGCACGGAGTTTGCTTATTCAGCGCATGCAGGCTCTCCTTTCTTCATACGCACCGTAGTGGGCAAAAGGCCTAGCTGTCGAATATGCACGAAACTTTTGGGAGTTCGTGAATTGTCCAAGGAGAACGTGAAAGTTTCGGTGTCTTGATGAACTCTATCAAGTCTTTGATACTCAGTACCATTCTTCTGATAGCTAGGAATGGTGACTTTGGGGGGCAGAGCCGCAGGAAGTGGTTGCGCTGTGTAAGAAAACTCGATGCGCTTGTTATCAATCCCCTGGATGAAGCAAAACGTTAGAAGGGCGAGAAAGCCGTTGCGGCTCTCCGGCGTCGCGCACTAAACAATGAGACATAGAGTACAGTACATAAAGGGGACTCTTATTGAGCAATGTCAAAATCAAGGGATGTCCACAGTTTATGGACTGAGGTTGACTGCTAAAGGTAGTTAGTGTGGTCACTTCTCTGATAGATTAAAGCAATATATCGGACATCCGAAAGCCGAAAGTCGTTGACCGAAGGAGCCGAAGCGAAGTGTTTCGGCAGCGAGCTCTCCTAGATGCAGGAGGTCGTTGCAGTTTCACCAAACGGGCATCGAGCCATGCAATTTCTATGTATTGATTGCAACGACCGCCATGGCCCCTGGTCTATAGCATTCCATTCTTCCTCCTCTGTTTGACTGCCTTCCTTCCTTTTCGCATCGACCAGTACTCGACCTGTCCGACGCTTACGACCTAGATAACGCGCCACACGGCAGGACCTTGTTGGCGCCATCTCCGGAAGCCGATCACAGTCAGCTCGTCAGCTGAGTCGGGCCAGGCGCATATACAAGAGTACCCTGCTGGGTTGTACATATTACACATTCTTAGACATCGGTGTCCTGGAGATTCTTTGTCGCCCTTCTTTGCGTCGCAAACAACCATGGCGCCACAATACCTCCAAGTCTCACAAAGAGACGACCGCCGGGACAGCAGTCTGATTTCTCCCACTGGCCCGCCGCCGACCACTATCCTACATGGCTCTCCCTCGACTGCATCTGACGGAGTCTCCCCTCGCGCCTCTCCTCAGACACAGTTCGCCAACTGGAACAACAACATGGGCCCCCGTACCCCGCCACAGCCCTCGTCACAACCGCAACATCTTGCGACAACGACACTCAAAGTAGAGGGCATGACATGCGGCGCGTGCACCTCGGCAGTAGAATCGGGCTTCAACCATGTAGACGGTGTTGGCAGTGTGTCTGTCAGCTTGGTCATGGAACGCGCTGTTATCATGCACGACACAACCAAAATCTCCGCCGAACAAGTACGAGAAATAATAGAAGACCGAGGCTTTGATGCGACCGTCCTAAACACAGATCTACCCGTTGCGACTTTGGACGATATCGCTGAAGAAGAGTCGGACGAAGACATGATGGGCCTTGGAATTATGGCTGTCCCCTCAGGCTTGGTGACTACCACCGTCAGCGTGGGCGGTATGACATGCGGCGCATGCACATCTGCCGTCGAGGGCGCATTCAAGGACCTTCCTGGAATCAAGAGCTTCAACATCTCGTTGCTGTCAGAAAGAGCTGTCATTGAGCACGACTCGAAGCTGATCAGCGCCGACAAGATTGCCGAGACTATCGAAGACACAGGTTTTGATGCGTCTGTCGTTGAGTCAAAAGCATCCGAGCCTGTGCGATCCACAAAGACGCTATCTTCATCAAGGCGGCAGAGCAGGAAACACGACATTCTTTTCACCACCATTGTTGCAATTGAAGGCATGACTTGTGGTGCATGCACCTCCGCTGTAACAAGTGGTTTCAGCGATGTATCCGGAGTCCTCAAGTTCGACATCAGCTTGCTTGCCGAAAGAGCTGTGATTCTACATGATCCCACAAAGCTTTCTCCGGAAAAGATTGTCGAGACCATTGAGGATCGTGGTTTCGACGCCAAGATTCTGACGTCTCGTGAGGAAGGAGGATCGCGCTCCAGAAGGGCCAGCAGCACTGTTGAGCTCAAACTCTTTGGTCTACAAACCCCCGAAGCTGCTTCAGCCCTCGAGGCTGCTCTCAAAAAGCGGAAAGGCAGCACTGCAGTCAAGATCGATTTCAAAACTGGCCGTGCCTCTGTCGCATTTGATCCTACACAGACTGGCCTTCGCGCAATTGTCGAATCAATCGAGGACGAAGGTCTCAACGCCTTGACCGCCGAAAACGACGACAACAATGCCCAGCTAGAGTCGCTTGCGAAGACTAAGGAGATTCAGGAATGGTCTAGAGCCTTGAAAATATCTCTGTTCTTCGCAATCCCGGTCTTTCTCACGAGCATGATTTTCCCCATGTTCATCAAGCCTCTGGATTATGGAAGCATCAAGCTACCGTTGATACCAGGACTTTGGCTCGGGGACGTTGTCTGCTTGCTACTTACTATACCTGTTCAATTCGGCATTGGCAAACGATTCTACAGATCTGCGTACAAATCTCTCAAGCACGGCTCGCCGACTATGGATGTTTTGGTTGTGCTGGGAACATCTGCAGCATTCTTCTTCAGCTGTGCCGCCATGCTAGTCTCAATCTTCACGCCACCTCATTCACGACCTGCCACGACGTTTGATACAAGTACTATGCTTATCACCTTCATTATGCTCGGTCGATTCCTCGAAAATAGAGCCAAGGGACAGACCTCGGCCGCTTTGTCTCGCCTTATGAGTCTCGCACCGTCAACTGCTCTCATCTACACAGACCCTATCGCAGCGCAAAAGGCCGCCGACGAATGGGACGGCGACAACGAAAAATCCGAGAAAACTTCAAGTAGAGGTGCGCTCGAGGAGAAGACTGTCCCTACGGAGCTCCTCGAAGTCGGCGATGTGGTCATCCTCAAGCCTGGTGACAAAGTCCCTGCTGACGGTACCGTCATCCGTGGCGATAGCTACGTCAACGAAAGCATGGTTACCGGAGAGGCGATGCCTATTCTGAAGACGAAGGGCAAGAATCTCATGGCAGGTACCGTCAATGGTTCAGGAAGACTCGATTTCCAGGTCACTAGAGCTGGCCGTGACACACAACTCAGCCAGATCGTGAGACTTGTGCAAGAAGCCCAAACCAGCCGTGCGCCTATTCAGCGTATGGCCGATGTAGTTGCTGGCTACTTCGTACCTATCATCATCACACTGGGCCTCGCTACCTTTACAGCATGGATGATCTTGAGCCATTTGCTGCCTACACCACCCACCATCTTCACTAAGGATACGAGTGGTGGCCCGCTGATGGTTTGCGTCAAGCTCTGTATTGCTGTCATTGTCTTCGCCTGCCCATGTGCACTAGGTCTTGCGACACCCACTGCTGTCATGGTTGGTACTGGTGTCGGAGCCGAGCAGGGTATTCTTATCAAAGGTGGCGCGACTCTGGAAACCGCAACCAAGGTAACACACATTGTCCTCGACAAGACTGGAACCTTGACCATGGGAAAGATGAGTGTGTCGCGTTCAGATATACAAGGTGGCTGGACCGCCGATGCTGCCAAGCTGCGTCTTTGGTGGACCATCATTGGACTCGCGGAGATGGGCAGTGAACACCCTATCGCACGCGCGATCACAACTGCAGCCAAATCGCATCTTGGTCTCGGTTCCGATGGCACACTAGATGGTAGTGTCGGCGACTTCGTGTCCACTGTCGGGAAGGGCATTTCCGCGTCTGTGGAGGCTGCCATCTCACCCCAACGCAAGCGCTATAACGTGATGATCGGTAACACCTCCTATCTACGTTCCCATGGCGTAATCGTTCCGGAAGATGCAGACGACACCAACGACTTTGAAGTTCGTGAAGAAACAGGCACATTCTCCAAACAGCAGTCAGCGGGTGTCACTACTATCCACACCTCCATCGACGGCGTCTATACTGGCCCTCTTTCCCTCTCAGACACTCTGAAGCCTTCAGCTCCAGCCGCAATTGCTTGTCTCCAGCGCATGGGCATTACTTGCTCCATCGTCACTGGCGACCAAGCAAGCACAGCCCACTACGTTGCCAATCTTCTTAACATCCCGTCGCAAAACGTTCACGCTGGCGTTCTCCCTAGTGGCAAACGCGAGATTGTGGAGGAACTCCAAGCTCAAGGTATCATCGTAGCCATGGTTGGAGACGGTATCAACGACTCTCCCGCTCTCGCAACCGCCAACGTCGGTATCTCGCTCGCCTCAGGCACTGATGTCGCCATCGAAGCCGCTGATGTAGTTCTTATGCGCCCCGACCATCTCCTCGACATACCCTCTTCTCTGGCCTTATCTCGCGCTATCTTCCGCCGCATCAAGTTGAACCTGATCTGGGCTTGTTTGTACAATGGTATCGGTTTACCCATCGCCATGGGTTTCTTTCTTCCCTGGGGCTTGACTTTGCCACCCATGGCCGCTGGAGCTGCAATGGCATGTTCCAGTGTTACTGTTGTTGTATCGAGTTTATTGCTCAAGCGCTGGAAGCCACCAAGATATATCCGTGAAGCAGCCGCCAAGGAAGTTTCCGAGGCTGAGATGTTTACGAATGCGGGCGCCGCGGCTCAGAGCCGTGGTGTGGGTGACATGGTGCGTGGGCTTATCGGCATGGTCGGAAGGAAGAGGGGAGATGGGAACGCTGATAGAGGTGCTTATGTGCCTTTGCAGAGGTTTGAGGAAGTGTAGATTTCTGAGCGCTTATACCTATTTGATTATTCTTTTCCTTCTTCTTGTTTCTTTTGTGTATCCGAGAGTGGCTGGCATAGCTTTGGTACCTTGAAGAGAGCTTCCTTGTGCACACAAAAAGATGTAATGTGCAATTTTTTATCCAGACAGTGTTTTTGCTAGTGCAACTCTTTCCTTCAGTCGTTTCCGTGTCACTATGCTTTGTTACCTCACGCCACGATCTAGCCCAACTGTGTGCAGAAGAGCCATTTCTAACAAAGTTGCCAATGGAACGCGAGGGAGGTTGTCGCCGCTGGATGGCGGGATAGAGACAGGGTCATGGGACAAACAAGCCCCGCAGATGGACGCCAAGAACTATGACTGGTCCGAAGCCGCAATGACATTTTTCGTCGTTGGTGGGAGATTCAGAGTTGAGTTCATACACACCCAAGATGGCGGAACAAGCACAAGCAGCAGCTAACGTTGTCAAGGAGGCTGTCAACGACGTGGCCGAGAAGGTCGGCGCCCTCACCACTGGCGACAATGCCGCAGCTCCCACCCTCTACCTTGACGAGGTGACTGGCGAGAAGGTCAGCAAGACTGAGCGTGCGTATCTGTCCGTGTGCGATAACAAACGTGGGAGAGTGGCTGAGAGAAAGTAGTCAAGAAGCGCCAGAAGCAGCGCGAAAAGGAGGCCAAGAAGGCCGAGAAGGCGGCAACGACCACTGCACCACCAGCAAAGAAGAAGACTGCCAGCGCCGAGGAGGAGGAGGCTCACCTGAACCCCAACCAGTACTTCGAGATCCGCAGCAGAGCCATCCAGAAGCTCCGCCAGAACCACCAGCCCAACCCCTACCCGCACAAGTTCCACGTCAACTACGACCTGCGCAACTTTGAGAAGGAGTTCGGCCACCTCAAGTCGGGCGAGCACCAGAAGGAGAAGACTCTGAACATTGGAGCCCGCATCTACAACAAGCGGTCGTCTGGAGCCAACCTGTGCTTCTACGATGTCCGCGCCGAGGGTGTGCGCATGCAGGTCATGTGCCAGTCGCAGGAGTCGACCAGCGACAAGTCCTTTGCCGAGCAGCACGAGCTGCTGCGCCGTGGAGACATCATCGGCATCAAGGGCTACCCTGGCCGCACCAACCCGCGCACCCGCGACTCGGGCGAGCTCTCGCTCTTCGCCCAGGAAGTCACCCTCCTCACCCCCTGCCTGCACCAGCTCCCCGACGAGTACTACGGCTTCAAGGACCAGGAGCAGCGCCACCGCCGCAAGTTCCTCGACCTGATCATGAACGACCACACTCGCAGCACCTTCATCACCCGCTCCAAGATGGTCACCTACATCCGCAACTACTTCGACTCGCGTGACTTCATCGAGGTCGAGACTCCCATGATGAACGCCATCGCTGGTGGTGCTACCGCCAAGCCCTTCAAGACATACCACAATGACCTCGATATGGAGCTGTACATGCGTATCGCCCCCGAGCTGTTCCTCAAGCAGCTGATCGTCGGTGGTCTCGAGCGTGTCTACGAGATTGGCCGTCAATTCCGCAACGAGGGTATCGATCTTACCCACAACCCCGAGTTCACCACTTGCGAGTTCTACGAGGCTTTTGCCGATGTCTACGACCTGATGGACACCACCGAGGACCTTGTGTCCAACCTCGTCAAGCACCTGACCGGTGGCTACGAGACCAAGTTCGAGACCCAACACGGCGAGATCTACACCGTCAACTGGGCCAAGCCCTGGAAGCGCATCGAGATGATTCCCGCTCTCGAGGAAGCCTGTGGTGAAAAGTTCCCCGAAGGCGACCAACTGCACACCGACGAGACCAACGAGTTCCTCAAGCGCATGCTCAAGAAGACCAACGTCCAGTGCTCTCCTCCTCTTACAAACGCTCGCATGCTCGACAAGCTTGTCGGTGAGTTTATCGAGGAGAAGTGCATCAACCCCACCATGATCACTGGTCACCCCCAGATGATGTCTCCTCTCGCCAAGTACCACCGCAGCAACAAGGGTCTCTGCGAGCGTTTCGAGGCTTTCGTCTGCAAGAAGGAGATTGTCAACGCTTACACCGAGTTGAACGATCCCTTTGACCAGCGTCTTCGCTTCGAAGAGCAAGCCCGCCAGAAGGAGCAGGGTGACGACGAGGCCCAGCTTGTCGACGAGACTTTCTGCCAGGCTCTGGAGTACGGTTTGCCACCTACTGGTGGTTGGGGCATGGGTATTGACCGCATGGTCATGTTCCTCACCAACCACTACTCGATCAAGGAGGTTCTCACCTTCCCCTTCATGAAGGACGACAAGTCGGTCGCCGAGAAGCCCAAGGCCGCCGAGGTTGTTGACGTGACTCCCATGCCTGAGGAGGGTATTCGTAAGTTCAGTTTGTCCGCATCGAACCTCAGCCACTAACTAGACCACCTTGCAGCTCACAAATAGACACGTCCGGTTATATGAACAGACAGACAGCATCTGACTTGTCTCCATACCTCCTGTGAAGTTGTCCCGTAGGGGCACCGAAGAGATGAAGTGAAAAAAATACCGTCTTATAGACACGAATCAACACACGCCTTTTTGTTTAACGCGAATCTTTCAAGATATTTAGAATAGAGTATCGATGCCAATTGTGATATCATAAGAACAGTAGAGGAAAGAACAAAACCGGGAATACTGCTCCCATGTACGCCGCCAATAAAGAAAAGCTCCGGCTTCTCTCGATAAAATGTGTAAAATGCATATGTTTTTGGGGTGGTCGTCGCAGCAGAAGAAGGGAGACATTTTACATGATGACCTCGTTGCTCACATCTCTGCGGAGATCCTTGTAAGGCAAGCATACACAGTTCTGCACGCGGACCTCATCGCCGACGTTGCACTCCTTGCCCAAAATGGTAACGCTCTGGACCTTGACGCCATTCTTGATGATGGTGGTGTGGTGCTCGCGGACGGGTGTGGGGGTACCCTCAACACGAGCCCAGGCGCCAACGCGCGAAGACCAGCCAATGATCGAGTAGAGGATACAAGCGTCGTGCTTGATCTCGGCATCTTCCAGAACGATAGAGTCCTTGATACGGGCACCAGCACCGACTACAGCACGAGGACCAATTGAGACATTGGGACCGATCTTTGCGGTAGGGTCAACCTGTGCTGAAGGGTGGATGTATACGGGCGGCAAAATGGTGGCTGAGGGTTTGGCAAGGTCGTCACTTTGCTGCTGGAAGGCCTTCATCAAGTAGAGAGCGTTGGCGGGCACGGCGGAGCCGGCAGTCTTGATCTGGCGCCAGAAGTCTGTTGTCTCGAGGACGAAGAACTTTGAGCTGTCTGCCAAGTCGGAAAGAATGTCTTGCTCGAGGCGGATGACCTCGTTCTTGCGGTTCTCGTCATCCTCATCCTCGTCGGCGTTGTTGAGCGAGAAGTCGCGGCTGTCGAGGGCTTCGGAAGAAGGGTATGAGAGCAGACGGGGACGGTCGCTGCGGCGTTTGATGGCGGTCTTGATGCTGGGGAAGATGCACTCGGTGCTGAAGAGGTAGACACCGCAGTTGATCAGGTTGCTGATGTGGCCCTCTGGCTTCTCGACGTAATGGAGCACACGCTTGGTGTGGGTGTCGCTGACAATGCATCCGAAGTTCGTGGCAGCCTCGTTGGAAACGCGGGTTCCCAGAATGACGGCCTCGGCATCCTTCTCTTCGAACAGACGCAGCATCTCGCCTAGCGGGAAAGAACAGCAGACATCGGCGTTGAGGACGAAGAAGCGGTCGGGGCGGCCCTTCAGGATGGCATCGCGGAAGTGGTACAGACCGCCAGCGGTACCCAGGGCAGTGTATTCGCGCAGGTAGCGGATCGAGATGTGGGGGTATTCGCGGTGGGCGTCCTTGATGAAGTCGCGGAAGACGGTCTCGTCGTAGTAGCCGACTAGGAAGACCTCTGTGATCTCGGGAACTCTGGTGACGGCGTCGAAGCAGTGCTGGATGATGGGCTTGCCGGCGACCTCGAACAGGGGCTGTTTGGCGCAAGCTGGTTAGACGGAGCTCGAACAGGTGGACGGTGATCGGCATCAATTCACCTTGGGGACATCCAGAGACAAGGGGCGGAAACGAGTTCCTCTGCTGGGGCCTCCGACCTTTGCGCTTGTGTTAGCAGCGACTCGAGTATACAGTCAACACAGCTAGCTCCACTTACCAAAATGACAGCTTTGGTCGAAGGAACGGGGTTGCGGCTTCTGCTGCGTGTAGGAAGTTGTAGAGAGGCCATTACAAAGTAGTGTGTGAATTAGAGAAGAACAGAAATAGGTTCCTTCCTGGCAGAGAAAAGAAAGCAAAGTCGACAGAACAAACCAAGGTGAAATGGCCAGACGAAAGGTGAAAGATGAAATGAAGAAGCACCAGCTGTCCAGCAGCACCCCGCCGCCCGCGCGAATCAACCAACGCCAGGGGCAGGACCCTTGCTCGATGCGCAACCCTTGCCCCTATTTCTGGTCCAATGAATACGAATCTGCCCGCAACCCGTCTAGACGTACGGAGTCGAACTCGTTTCTTTTCATCACTCGTCCAACCGTTTAAACCACTACTTCCCCTTTCTGTTACTCTTGGTCTGGCCGTCTCGTCAACAGCCACGTTACACACACGCCCTGCTGCCATCTTCAGCTGACGGTCCCGTCTGACGCCTCCTTTCTTTCCTGATGACCCCGATTGTACTATCAAAAGTCAGAGGAACAACCGCGAGTCCAACTGGGTTCTGTCCACTGGTCAGTTGTCTATGTCCATTTTGTCCATCTCCTTCACTCTGCTCCAATGGAGTACTCGTATGCAAACACACTGCATGGAGGTTCCCATGTGCTTGAACCTGGTCCGGGTGAAGTTTCAATGACCATGCCGCTTTCTCCCTCAGATATATAGTGAGAGCATGCCAGTCAACATATCTGTAGAAGACAACACCGCAATAACACCACTCTTGAACGAAGCCTAGATGTTCGCAAGCTGTTACTGCAGCAGAGCTGAATGTGTCTCAAGCCTTCGATCAGCGAGCGAAATAAGACTGCTATAAGCCCCGACGTTTCTCAGACTCTCACAGATGTTTCCCTTGGGAAGATGCAGAGGCTCCAGGCGGCCATTAAGCATCCCATCCTGGTGTCCAGGTGCAGGAGGTCGGATCGAGTTTGATATCAGGATGATCAAAACCAAGCATAGCGCCCACTTCAGGACATCAATCAACACACACGCCGCGGTGTAGACCCCACGCCTTGATGACTCCACGGGGATTGATTCCTCCTGGTCTGGATATGGATTGTGAAGGAAGGCTCTTGTCTCGCTCACAAGCACAACAAGATACTCCTAAGCCTTATGCCACACACAAAACAGCCACGAACGGACTGATTCTGAAGAATTTCAGATAACGAATATGAGTGTGTAGCGCACAGCAGCACTATTAGCGAGTACAGTCAACCATGAAAAGGTCCAGGAGCCAGCCGCTCAACTGGAGCTAGATATTCCCATGTCGTTTCCTCGATGTGGACCCCAACTGGCTAAGTTCTGTACCCGCCTCCTGTTGAAGTCATCTCTAGCTAAGAGGGCCACCCTGGCCAGTCACGTGAGACCATCTGGTATATCTAGAATAGGACATGCTCTGTAGATCAATCAATCAATAAGTCACTACCTTATAACACTTTAATAGGTTATGAGCCCGGATATGCGACCTACGAAACGAGCTAAGTGACCTTATCTTAGCGCATATGCTAACACTAACACGCCCTATATAGCGCGCCTATAGGACCTCGCTATTGCTAAAAAAAAGGAAGACGACTATAGATCCTCTCTCCTAGTAAGCACTAGACCCTAACAAGTGGCGACGGATATAAGAGAATTTTTTACCTCGGTCCGACCGGAAATAGTACGTGCTATATCGGTCCGAATCTAGTTCTAGTCCCCGGTTAAACGGCTCTATAACCTCGTTGCCACTATCTAGACTAATCCGAACTTTAACCGATAATAACACTTTAGCCATTTTCGCCTCCTTAACCGATAGCTAAGTAACATCGCTTTAGCATAGACAAATTAACTAACAAAAATGCCTTAAATCTAGACCTTAACAAACAAGAGCACGCTAAAGCCCTTAAAGGCCCGCTCCCCTCGGCCTATAAAACTAGATAATAATAAATAAAGAAGTAGTCTACGACCTGCTACGTTTATCCGCCCTATTATAGAACGCCGTAAGCTTATTCTACTCTATTACCCTTACCTTACGAAGACCCTTAATAATCTGCTAGAAGTAGGGGCATCTCTAAGTAACTTAGACAGCTCGGACACTAATCACTACCCTAGTAACCCTATTATCCGCCGGATAGGCCTATTACTACTAAAACTCGTGCTCGAACGCCTTCTAAACGACGTTTTCTAAGATCTACGAGACGCCCTTACACCCTAGGAGGTCTTAAAGGACTAAATCGACGATCCGCTATCCCCTATGTCTAATACTAAACTCTTTAGACTAGAAGTTATATCTCCGCTAGGGTTACCCCTTTAGCCTTCGGCTTTGCTAGCTACGTTACCCGGGTCTTCTAGCATAGAGACCCTCTACTCCTCTCTACTTCCTATAAATAATAGCCTCTAACTTAAAACAACTTAGTTTATTTTAACGGATTAGTAGGTAAATCTAGCTAGCTTCTTAGATCTTAACTACGGCCCCTTTCCCTTAAGAAAACGTAGTTCTTCCGTTATTAGCTCTTAGCTAAGTAAGAGACGAAAATAAGTAAGAAGGTTAACCTTACCTCTAGCCTTAGCGCCCTCGGCTAGCTTAAGTCGTACTCTAGCTTTGTAAAGTAGAAGAGGGACATCGTTAATTACCTAGAAGTAAGAGGCTTCTACGAGCTCCTATAGCATAAGACCTTCCTAGAATAGGAGGGTAAAACAGATAGGGATAGGGCTAAGCGTCTTCGTACCTAGGATGACCTATAGACCCGTAGTTATGCACTTATTCGGTTACGCTACGGGATAAACGCCCGAGATATAGCAGAATAGTTTACTACTATTAAAACTATGATTACCGCTATTAAGGAGGCTTTCCGTCCCTACGGGATCTCCTACTACGGCGACATAGCTAACTAGTTTAAGGAACTTTAACTAGAGCAATATAAGAACGTTAGTGCGTATACCGATAGGTTCTAGTACCTTATCTTAGAGATAGAGGCCCTATGCCCCTCGCGCTATAGGCTACTAGAGCCTTAGAAGGTTTATATATATATAAAGAAGCTTACGGCTACTTACAAACCCTTTCGCGCTAACTTCCGCCTTAGTCGTAACATAATGCCTACTAAATACACCGATAGCGTAAGGCTACTAGAGGTAATTAGGGCTACTCGTAACGAGGAAATCTCCCTCTTTAGAACTAACCCCTCCGTAATAAAGGTAGGCGGCACTACTATAATCGCTTCCTCTCGGCCTAACACTATTACTAAGGAGATCCCGTTCTATAAGCACTATAAGGTAGAGTAGCATACTAAAGATAACTGCTAGCATAAACACCCTAAGAAACGTAACCGCTTCCTATCGAAGAGGCGAGGAGGCTTTAGGGGTAGCCGCGGCGGCTAGAATAATTAGGATAAACGCCCTAGGCAAGACTAGCCTAATACGCTAGCTTAAGGCGAGGCCTTCCTTACCTACGCGTTCCCCGCTACTACTCTAGCATCCCCTATCGACATCGAGCGGACCTAGCTTCTTAATATAGGAGCTAGCAAATACATTACCTATAGCTTTAATAGCTTTATCTACTACGAGCTATACGATACCGACCGTAGCATTATAGGACTAGGGGGAGCGACGGTTAAGCCGAAGGGCTACGGTATAGTCCGTATAGCCTACAAATCTAGCAGTAAACGTATCTATCTCTACCTATACAAAGTCGACTACGTCCTAGATACGGGCTATAACCTTATCTTAATGTCTTAGCTATACGAATGTAAGGCTCTTATTACTTAGAAAGAAGACGGTAGTGCTATTTTATAGGCGGTAGTAGGCGGCAAGGAGTTTATCTATAGAAGACGTACTAGATTATAGGCTCTTAACCTTTAACTAGGAGTGTCGGACAGAGCTCTAGCCGTAATAACATTATTAGCTAAATTAAAGCAAATCTAGCACGAACGGATAGGGCATCTAGGTAATCGTAACCTAATACTGCTTTAGAAGATATCTACTAGCCTCGAAAACGTCGGACAACGATGTACCTATGTTCCCTATATCGAAGGAAAGATAAAGGAATTACCTTATAAGGGGCATAACAAACCCGTAGCCTATCTAATAGAGTTTATAAGCACCGACATCTACGGCCCTTTCCTAGTTATTAGCTACGATAGCTTAAGGTATTAGGTGACCTTTCTCGACTACTATATATAACTAGCCTTCGTAGTACTAATTATGTATAAAAGTTAATTTCTTGCTAAACTACGATCGTTCTTAATAACATAGGAAAGGCTAGATAGGAAGTACTACCGGATTCGCTTCGACGGAGTAGGCGAAAACACATCTAAAGCCTCTACTAACTTCTGCAAAACAAAGGGGATCCTAGTTAAACCTAGCACGACAGCCTAACATTAGCAAAACGGAGCCGTAGAAGTCCTAAATCGGGTGCTAATAGATAAGCTCTATCCTACTCTCCTATCTGCTAAGGTAAATAAGAAGTACTAGCCCGATATTCTACTCGCTATTATCTACCTTCATAATAGGAGCCCGTTATTAGTTATAGGTAAGACACTGTACGAAGTATAGAATAATAAGCTACCTAGACTTTCGTATATTAGGAAACTTAGTTGCCGCGCATAGTCCCTTAAGCCTTACTAGTTAAGAAATAGACGTAAAATCCTATACGATAAGACATACGAGTGCTAACTTATCGGCTATAAAGGAGATTACATCTACCGCCTACTACGACTAGATAACGGCATAATTATACGCTTAAGTAACGTCCACTTCGGAAGCGAAATAGCCGCTAACGTAGGCGAAAAACGAATGCTAGATAGCTACTACACGATCGCACTAGGATAACTCCTAATCGAGCTTCCTAACGTTTTCTATTATAACGACGAAGAGCCTCTTACGTCGTAATCGGCGTCTCCTATAATAGGTACGCGATAAGCAAACGCGAGTAACGGGCCTAGTGCCCTTACTAGGGAGGACCTATAAGTAGGAGGCGAGCGCCTACTAGCGCCGAAGTCTAGGATAGAAACCCCTATAACTACATCGCTAGAGTCCTTACCTAGCCGGACACCTAAAACATTAATAGATAATAACTCCGAGGACGAACTCTCTATAGATAGAAACCGGATTATACGTACCCTTATATAGCGCTACTTACGACCTACGACTACTTAAGGAACTAAAGCAGTAAGAGAGAGCTAAGCTACTAGTAAGTACACCTTTTTCGCCTTCCTCTCTATACTAAAGGTAGTAGAGCCGTTCAAACTAAAAACAATTAAGTAGGCTTAGTAAAGCGCATACTAGGGTAAGTAGCTCGAAGTAATGTAAGAAGAGTTTAAGTCCCTAATTAAGAATAAAACATAGGAACTCGTCCTACCCCCTAATAATGGCTAACGTGTTCTTCGGGGTAAATAGGTCTTTAAGATTAAGCGCGTCCTAAAGGGAGAGATCCTCCGCTTTAAGGCGAGATAGGTTATTAGAGGTTTTAAATAGGAAGAAGGAATTAACTTTAACGAGACCTTCGCCTCTATAGTGAAACTAATAAGCTATAAAGCCCTATTCGCTATCGCAGCTGCACTAGACCTAGAAATCGAACAAATAGACGTTAAAATAGCCTTCCTCTACGGTAAGGTCCTTAAGAGGATCTTTATTAAATAGCTAACTAGCCTCGCCGATAGATCTACGAAGGTTTACGAACTAAAATAGGCACTCTACGGCCTAAAGCAGTCCCTAAGAGTCTAGTATAATACGCTTACCTCTTTCCTAAAGGAGCTTAGTTTTGGACCTCTATCCTCTAACTACTTAGTCTTTATTAAAGGCTACCTCTATATTACGATATACGTTAATAACCTCCTATTAGTTAGGCCCTTAACAACCGAGATCGCTACTATAAAGGCGGCCCTTAGCTAGCGCTTCTAGATGTCGGACCTAGGACTAGTCGCGTACTACCTCGGAATAGAGGTTATCCGTAATAGACAGAACCGGACAATTTAGCTCTCCTAAACGACGTACATTAATAAAGTCCTAAAGGAAACCGGCATATAGGACTTACATCCTAATCTAACACTAATTAAGATAGCTAAGTTTAATGCTGTTCTAGACGGCTACGAACCCTCTAAGGAACTTCTTTACTAGTACTAGTTAGCAGTCGGATCTCTTATGTACGCAATGCTTTATATAAGGCCGGATATAGCGTTCGCGGTCTCTATAGTCTTACGCTACGCCGCGCGACCTACTAAGCAACATAAAACGGCTATTAAGTTAATATTGCGTTACCTAAAGGGTACGGCTAATCTTACGCTAGTATACTACGGCGATATGGTCCTACTCTAAGGCTACTCCGACGTAGACTAGGGAGGTAACCTAGATATAAGACGCTCTACCTCTAGCTACATTTTTAACGTCGGTAGCGCGGCCGTTAGCTAGTCCTCTAAGAGATAACCTACTGTCGCTCTATCGTCCTACGAAGCCGAGTATATAGGCGAAACCTAAGCTATAAAGGAGGCTATCTAGCTTCGGACCCTTTTTAGCTAACTAATAGGAGAGGAGCCCGTAATACCGATTATCTATTATAATAACTAAGGCGTAATTGCACTAGCTAAGAACCCCGAGTTTTACTTAAAGATAAAGTACATCGACCTATAGTAACACTATATCCGTAAAAAGGTTACGGAAGGCAAGGTTACCCTACAATTTATACTAATAGCGGAGATAGTTATAGATAGCCTAACGAAGGCACTTCTAAGGGACCGTTTTAAGCAATTCCGAGCCGCGGTAGGCCTAAAGAAAAGATCGCTACATTAGTTACCCTACCCGCGACCCTGTCGCCGGCTAGGTAACCCTATCCCCTAATATAGATAGTAACGACAACATTAATACTTAACGGAGTGAACGGATAGAAACCGGGTTAGGAGACGTTTAGTAGAACGCATACGGTCCCTAAAGAATAATAGGACTTTACTATCGGCCTAGGAAAGAAACCCCTTATAGCTAACTTTACTCGGTAAGTTACTAAGATAGCCCTTGCACACTAGGGTATATATAGGCATCTTCCTAGACATTAGACTCTCCTTCCTCTACTATAATACCTATAAAACGAAAGAGGACTAAGGAGGAGCCTCTATAGCAGGCAACGGCAGCTAAGGAACTACCTACGAACGTATTTACTACTAGCCTAGAGTTCTGCTTATTCCTACGACAGCTAAGAGATAGGGTCTCTCTCGTAGCAACACCGCCCTTCATTTTTCTATATCCTATTAGCTACCTTACCTCCGCTTAGAAAGCTAATTAGGAACTAGTTATAGAACACCCGGGATCCTAGAGCTATTTACTACAACTATTTAAAGCTTAGAAACACGGAAAATTAACATAGCTGTTCCTCTATAGCACCTAGAACTCGATATAGGTCCTTTAGAAGATGGACTATAACAGGCACATTACAAGCTATATGCCTAGCAAGACCCCTCTAGTAGATGTTAGCTAGCATGTCTAGGGAGGAGCTCTAGTTAGTAAAGGAAGACGCAAAAAGGGCAAATTCCTCTACCTTTATGATATAGACCTACTAACTATGATGGAGGATCTAAGGCTTAAGGGGTTAAGGATAGAGGACTATAGGCTAAGAGACATACTCTTAGGGGCATAGACAGTGTTCATCGAAAAAATCAGGAAAGAGTACTAGCTAGATAGGTTATATCTAGGCACTTTTGGCGAATTAGGAAAGGAAAGATGTATTAAGTGGACCTATAGATGGATGGAACAAACAGCAGCATATAGAGACCGCTGCTATAGAGAAGAAGACGACAGATTTGAGGGTTTCACTTAAATAAACAAATAGTAGACAGAGCATAGGGGAGAAAAGGGAGCTCTTAGCAAGGGCTAAGGGGGAGTGTTAAAGTCATCTCTAGCTAAGAGGGCCACCCTGGCCAGTCACGTGAGACCATCTGGTATATCTAGAATAGGACATGCTCTGTAGATCAATCAATCAATAAGTCACTACCTCATAACACTTTAATACCTCCAGACCAACGACGAGATAAAGGCTATACAAGGCAGGAAAGGGCATGAACAGTCCAGGTGTCCATCCAAGAAATCTGTTCGAATCATCAGTCGTCAGCCATCTCCCCGTATTTCCCGTTGTGTTCTGCTTTGATCGATGTACGGAACAAGAACTGCATGAATTTTCGTCAAGAGACCTTCTACTACGACATCGGGTTTGGCGGATTTCTCGATTTTGTTTGAGATCCGGGACTCACCGCTATCACAAAGCCGATGACAATTTAATCGTTCGACCAAAAGACTGGTTGTGTTTGGCAATGTTTTGTATGCAGTAAAGATAAGAAAGTGGAAGCACACAACTTATGTGACTTTGGCATGACCAGTCACACATTAATACGCCTGACTTCACTGCTTGCTGACGTGGGGTTCAATCTGAGATGGTTTGCAGACAGAAACACCAGATCTTCAGTCAGACCTTGCTGAAGCATCGACCCTGTCGATTCACGTGAGTGATGCAGCTGTATCTAGAACAGACGATGCTCTATAGATTGATCAACTGTTCAATCACCACCTGCATTTTCTGTACAAATACTGTCCCTCGTGGAATTCCACGTCATGTAGAATGGAAACCCTCGACAGCAAGAAACCACGCCACTTTTCGCAGAGATTGCTATAGGAAGACGTAGTATTCATCGTGTACCTTTTGGTCCTGCAAAAGTGATCATTGAAGAAGGTACCCATAGGAGAAGTGTCTATGTCAAGTTCCTCGGCACTCCCTGCTCTCGCATGCTTTCAACTACTGCGAGAACTACTTCTCGTGATGATGAACCGCTAGCCGATTCGGGAAATCCCAGACTTGCTGGATCACGGGATGCTTGGCGGCATGCTATCGAGAGGATGTGTTCATCTCGCGAGCAGCACGATGTATCTGCGGTATCTACTCCGAGTAAGTGTCTTGCTCCAAAGTATGGTAGAAGTCGTCTGATTGAGGGTGCTCTGATATGATTCGAGACGAATGAACGATACGTTCCATGGGAGATTAAGTCGCAAGTTGGTACCGCTACGGGCAGGGAAAAGGTTTTCTTACTCTCAATTTCGTATTGGGTCGACCATTTGCGTTGAGTTCAACTCTACGTTGAATATTCAGTCGCTTGTCAAGTCTGTTCTTGCTGGCTGCTGCTCTGCTAGTTACTTCAGGTGGGAGCTAAGATGACAGGACGACCCGAAGATCTAGCGTAATTCTTCGACGACCTCATTCCTTCTCTTCTTGTGCTTGAAGAGCAACGATCCAGGTCTGCACTTTTCTTTCATCATACTCTAAGAACTGCTAACACAGGTGATCATGCCCACGTTTTATGTCCTCTGCTGCTTTTGTCTTTGTCAGATACGTATGCTTAGTGCAGTCATTCCGTGCCTTTCGTTGTCAGCATCGAAGTTCCGTTAAAAGGCAGCATGCTGGCGGTTGATCTGGCTGCAATCATGACTTTAGTAGGGGTTGTCTCGAATTCCTGGAATCAATGACTTCGAGCGTCCTCCTCAGTGTGCCGTTCGGTGAAACAAGAATCTTGTCGTTCCATTGAGACCAATCATGGCTATACTGAGGTTGAGCACAATGGCAAAAGGGTTTTTAGGACGCAGGAGCTGGACTGATAGAACTCTCACTGGGGATCTAGTATTGCAGCCAGAATAGTCAAGACACCGTGTCACCACTCTACAAGATTGCATGGTATATGATTGCAGTTAGACACCTAGCGACTACTGTTGGGCTCGTTGAATTCGAAAGCATGACGCGTCCAGGAAGAGCTATCAGGATTATATAGCAGCGTCAATCAACAGGTATATATGAAAATAGATGAGAGAGAGAAGCACGATACTGTTAGATCATCGACGAGATTCATCATCGGGGATCCTAAGCGAGAGCCAAAGTAGGGAGTATATCATAGGCAAGGTTGTTAAGAGCACGTCATCATTATATCCCACGAACGACAAGTACAAACAAAGATAAGAGTGCTCGCATTGGATGAATTCATTGTGACTGTGAATTAGATATAGGAAAAGATTGTACGTTAGATTGAAGACATGAAAGGAGACAAAACGAACATGATAGCGTGAGACATGATACGAAAAGTGGCGTGCTTAGTAGACATCTTCGATGAGATGCTACGATTCCCAGCTCATAATGCGTGCAATAGCATTTAGCACTTGGTGATGTAAAGACCGATGCTAAGATATTATTAGCTAGACGTTGATAGCAGAGGATATTAGCAAAACTCACGGAGACGGGTTGTAGTCCTGGAAATACGAAAGCATGGTGCCGTCCGATGCAGACAATCCGAAACCGATAGCAGACCCGGCTGGGCAGGCGAATGTTGCAACCACCGACGACGTGCCAGGGGCAACCTTGGTCACACCGTAATCAGTGGCAACGCCAGGCTTGTTGTTGTACGTGGTGCTGGAGCTGGCAGTGCCTTTCAGCATTGTGAAGTCGACACCCCCAGCGCCAGAAAAGTCGAACGAAGAAGTCTCAAGATTCTTCTGCTCGGGGAACAAGAAGACCAAAGAACAGGTCTTTCCGGAATCAGAGCTGGGGATATCGAAGTTGAACAAGCTCGACACAGAGCTAGTGATAGTACCGTTGTAAGAAGTACCGAACGCCTTGTCTGGCTGCTTAGAGTCGACCGGGACAATGAGATGAGGGTACTCGTAGGCACCAGTCAGAGCAGCAGGACAAGTCTTGGGAGTAGGGGCTGGTGCGGGAGCTGGAGCAGGGCAGCCGGATTTGCAGTTATCCGCACTCAAGGTGACGGAGACGCAGCCACCTTGACCAGCTGGGGCAGTGGTGTAAATGTTGTATCCTCCGTTGTCACCAGTTGGGCAAGACTTGAAGTCAGTGTTGCCTTTGATTGAGAGCTTGCCATCACAACCGACGGAAAATCCATCCGTGGGGCTGGCACCCTGGTCACACTGGAACTGAGTTGTAGGAGGTGTCAAAATGCAGCCACGACCATTGCCATCGGTGAGCCCACCCTTGGAGTCAATGCAATATTGAGCACCGGGTAAGCCTGTGGGAAGACATCAGTAAGGAAAGATACAAGAAAACAGCTTCAGCATAGGTACCTTGTCCAATGCGGTTCTGACCATCAGAGAGCTGACCGACAACGCCACCAGGACCACCAGAGGCAGTCAAATGGAAGCAGCTAGAAATTGAGTTATTAGAAGAATGTATGAAGTCAGTCATAGAATTCACATACCATGGAGAGTCGCGAGCAACAAGTGCATCTGCTGCAGCAACAAGAGCAGCGGAAACGAAGAAGGATTTCATATTTGCTGATTGGATAAAAAGGATGTCTTGAGGAAAAGATATTGATAAATTGATAATGAAGAGGAAGCAGACCTACGTGAGGGACGTGGGCTATATATATGTCAGGATTTATGTGATGAAGAATAGATCATCATCTTCCAAGCCAGTCATGAAATCGTGAGATGAACAGTACCGCTTGTCTGCGTTAGGAATGTAGGAGCAGCATAGCAATGATGTCGCCAGACGATGCTCCGTCTTGCTGCTTGTCATCATTGCAATAAGTTATTCCCGATTTACGAGGTCATCTGAGCGAGGTTACTTTGAATCCTCCGAGGAGGACGTAGAGACGTTTGTATCAAACTAGTCGATTTCCAGAGCGGTTCAGATTTGAGGCATATCTAGCGCGATGGAACGATGTCGCCTCGGGATGCAATGAATACAGGCCATGGCCGGCGGGGTGGCCATGGTCAGCTAGAAAGCGATGCATTATTGAGACGGTGACTCTCGGCATGAATGGTATGGTAGTGCAACTTGCTACCATACGAGATGGGAGGAGTAACACAATGTTCATGGCACACTTGATAGGGTGAAGTTCGACTGGAAATGTGAAACTCCAGATCGGCAGACGCGGGGTGCAGAACTTGGCAAACTTCTAGACGTCACGATTGACCTAGATTCTTACTCAAGCAGGCAAGGTCGATGGAAAGTCGGAAGATATTATTCTATGAATAGCAGTCTTGGTTGTGGGACGTAGCGATTGACAGACTCGATCTGGGACCTTGATGGGACCTTGATGGCCATGTGACAGTTTTATGGTCAGTCGAGTCGCTGCACCGCTGCGATCCCACTGGTAGAAAACAAACCTTGACCTGTTCCTGCCGCAGCACAAAGCCAAGCATGCACAAGCAACTGGTTCAAAGTCAGGCTTTCGAGAAAGCTTTCGTGTGACAAGATTTCCGGTCTTTGTCGTCAGTCAGACCGATGTCTGAACTTTGATCTCTGCGGAATAGCGGTGTCGAAAATGGATCAATTGATCACCCAGAATGACTCGAGTCTTTGTAGTCGAAAGGAACTAATGAAAGCGCTTGTCACCACCTCCCCGTGTGCTAAAATCTGTCACGTCTAGCTATCTCACGGCCACGCCTAGGGCCGCTTAGACTGTAGAAATGCACAATGTTTTTAGCATTAGTCCGGCCGTCCGTAGAGAGTTCCTAACTGTCGCACTCTCAGTGGACGGCTGCATTGATCTTAAAAACATTGTGCATTTCTGCAGCATGCGCGTGACAAAGTTCTGCACACGGGGAGGCATAAAGCTTGATCGACTGCCGATGATAAACGGAGCTGCAGTGTTGTGTTAAACAGGTATGCATTCGATAGTCACGCAACCATGATTTCATGGGAGCGCAAGATCGATAGTCTGTATCTGGGAAACACAATCTGGATATTTGACTGGCGCTCACGGAGGAAGTAGTTTCCGGTAAGCCTTCTTACGAGACCAGTGCCTCTCGTACCTGCAATCACAGGCTTGTAATTTGAAAGGACTACGGGTAGGGATCATTACTCGGACTTAGCTGTGATAGCAGCTACTAGTTCAATGAAGCCTCAGAGTCAGCTCTTGCCATGGCTCGTCAGACTACACCCTTCGCCTGATGGGGAAAATGCATGCCACGTAGACGTCGTTACGGAGAGATCGATGCGATGAACTCTTGTTATTTAGAAGGCTGACTAGACTGCTTCGATGTATTGGTGAACAGTGAAAGTAGGTGCAGAATGCTCGGAGACCGGCTCTTTCATCTAGACCTTGATGTCCACCTATGCTGGAATCTTTCACATCCACGACATCCCGCGAAAATGCTACTTGTGTGTAGAGTAGCCCTTGTATCTGTTCATTCTCTCCTTCCTTAGCATACTGCGTTGTCCTTCCTCTTTGATCGATCGAGCTGCTATTTCATTTATGCCTTTGTCTTCTTCGAGCTGGGCTGACGGGCATCGTGGTCAGAGTCGTTGGTGCCCAAATCCTTGAGTTTGCGCTTGTTCGAGTTCTTCGTCTTTTTGGCCTTCACCACCTTGGGTTGAGTGATGAATGGACGCAGGAAAGCGTCGACGACGTTGTGCTCGAGTTCAGGGTTGAAGGCCAGCTGCTTGATGCCACGAAGGCGCTTAAGGGCCGTGAAGCCAGGAATCTGTGCGAGTGAGGGGAACTTGCGGCGGCTCGAGTCGATAGTGTAGTGTCCAGCAGGATCCTGGCTCACTGACATGATCAGAGTAAGCTTCTGAAGAGTGTCCGACTGAGTGAGAAGCTTAGCTCCAGCCGCGGCGGTCGAGATGCCAAGGTAGCGGACTGTGATGTTCCGGATGAACTTTCTTCTCTCAGTACCGATGTTTGTAAGAAAGCTCTTCAGACAGCTCATGTCGAGGAACTCGAAGTGGTTTTCCCTGTAGAACTCAGGCATGGCCTCACTGTGAATCTGCTTGCTGACCGAGAGCAACGCGAGCATCTTTGAGATGCGGGGCATGGTGAATATGTTCTGAGAAGTAGAGGCCCAGACAGGAACCTTTTCCTCGTATGCCAAGAATGTTCCTCTGCCGACACGCAGACGAAAGCCAGTGGCTTTGAGCACAAGACGGTAGATCTTCAGGCGCAGCTCAACAGGAAGCTTCATGAGAGGACACGAAGCAGGGTCGGTGAGAGCAGATGGCTCAGTTTGGGCCGACTTGAACTTCTTCAAGGCCTCGTACTTTCCAAAGCATTCCTGTATGAAAGCGTATGCAGCACCGCTAGTCATACGGTAGACCTATGTGTGAACGATACGGTTAGCATGCTTCTTGGTTCAGAGTCTCCTGAAAACCGTCACAAACACGTGTGATGGTGCAGGATAAGAGACAATTTGAAAGTTGTATGCACCTTCTGATTGTGCTCGTTGAGCTCGACGTGGACAGGAATGCCGTAGCTGCACAAGTACCTAGAAGCCAGGTCAGCAAAGTGTTTTGGATCGGACGAGTAAAAAGGGTCATACTCTCGGGTACGTGCAGCAAGAGAAAGCACACTGTAACCTGCAGAGTGACCGGACATTGCTGCAAAGAAATACTTGGCTGACTGCGTTGTGTAGTATCTGACTCTGGTTATGATGAATTCGCCGATGTGGGTAACCTTGAGACTCTTGTCTGCGGAGTCCGCAAGTGCGAGAAGAACAAGCTCTTCGTCTGTTAGTGTGCATGTCATAAGAGACTTGTGCTGGTTGAGGATCAAAGTGACCGAAGACGAGAGAGAGATCTTGGTGGCAGCCCAGACGACAGACGGGCCGTCTCCGTGAGACTTGTGCTTGACAGACATGATGATGAAGATGGAAAGGCGCTGAGCAAAGCGACGGAATAAAGGTAGGCGTGTGACTGAGATGGAAGAAGAGACCGACAGTGAGATGCCGGGGTGTTGTTGGAAAAGAAGCGGATCCGCATCGCATCGAACTCGTCGAACCATGGAGAAGTGAACGTAGAGCGGTCGAGCGAAGAACAGCATGGCACTGGGTAGGATTGAGCGCAGCGATGCGTCGAGCGAAAAGCAGCATGGTACTTGGTAGGATTGAGCGCAGCGATGAGTCGAGCGAAAAGCAGCATGGTACTGGGATGAGTCGTCAAAAAGCACCAGCCACGCTCTTGAAAAGCTACAGATGCCTCCTAGACGCTGGATGAGGGAAGGAGCCAGTCGACAATAACAAAGCAGGATCTGACTGCATGGCTGATTTTTGTCTGCTGTGTTGGAATAGCCTTGTAAGAGTTTGTTCATGGCTACATGTCAGGTTTCAAAAAAGCTGTGGTTTTCAGGCTTCGGACACCTGAGACTAGAGCCTTTCATCCTTTCGACTTGCGAGCTAGATAATCAGAGACCCATCTCATGCAGCTTGTCGATAAGCGAGACTTAAATTTTCTGTCTGTGACGGGTATCAACGAGTTTCGGTACTCAAAAAAGATTTGAAAACAGCAAAACCGCTGTCTATCTTGAGGGCAATATGCAAACACGAGTAAACACTGGGTGGGAGACAAGAATGGTAGAAGATGAAGCAAAGAAAGGGCGGTAGAAAGGATATGATACAAGCAAACTAGGTGGAAGACCTGTTTGGCAACTGACCGCCGGTCAGCTCAGCAGCCATCTTACGAACTCTAGCGTGTGTGAGAGCACTCTCCCTGTTTTGAGCAGATTGGCTGAGAGCACCACCACGGGTTCCTCTAGCAGTGGCGGTGTTGAGCATGTCTACAACGGAGCTGGGAGCACTTTGGGCACTATCCCAGATACTGGCACCGCCTGAGCCAAAGGCGCGAGGCTGGTCGACAGTGCCGAAAGACCTGTCAATTGCGGCGTTGAGCTGAGCATCGGTAACAATGAAGTCGCGAGCATTGACATATAGCGAGTGCAAGGCGTCTCGGCGGTCCTCTTGACGAGCGTGGGAGACTGCGGCCTGTCGGGCACGCATTTGGGCCAGACGGTGGTCCTTGTTCGGATCGGGCAGGGGACCCTTCTGCAGAAGGCTGAGTAGGTTGCTGTCGACCGAGGGAGCGGTCAAGCGCTCATCATCGGGCTCCGGGCGGTGCAGACGAGCTTCACGGTCTTGTTGGCGGAGGGTGGCACGGGTGGCCATGTACGTATCGGACTTGATTCTGCGATGTTGCAGAGCTTGCAAACCCTCTTTCAAGTTCTTCCTCCGCGACGTAGCCATGCGGTCTTTCCAGACAGAGCGAGGGTCATTGTGAGATGGTTGGACGGCGGGCTCCTTTGTGGCTTGGTCCAGGTTGATGGGAGTTTTGGGGTCTTGGCCGGCAAAGACATCGCGAGGGACGGGCAAAATGCCCTTCAGACGGGTCTTGTCCGGGATGGATTGCTGCGGCGGTTGGGGAATATCGATGTAACGAGGAGATTCGGGACCGAGAGCCAGCTGTGTGGCCGAGGCCGAGAAGGGACGCGAGGACGAGCGGGCAGCGCATGAGGGGCATTTGTAAAGGCCGGCAGCCTGTGGTAGACGGACAGGCATGCTTGTGGTTGTAGTTGTGGTTGCGGTCTGAAGGGCAGTCTCGTGATTCGACTGTCCAAGCTGTTGCTGCTGGATGCCAGTCTTGGCGGCTTTGTCCAGAAAAAAAGAGGCAGGCACGACTCACGAGGCAGCCAATCAGCAGCCAATCAGGCCGACGGCGCGAGAGCGGGGCCGTGCGTGGCGGAGCGCTAGCGGCGTCGCATAAAAAAAAGTCCCTTCCCTCTCGCTCCTGCTTCGTCTCTGTGTGGGTTGCCGTTTTTGAGCTCCCTCCTGATCACGAAACCACTACAATCACTCTCCTACCCTACCGTCACCATGGGTACCGGCAAGAAGGAGGCTGCCCGCAAGACGCGCCAGGGCAAGGTCGGCGATGGCATGGCCAACGTCAAGGTCAAGGGCGAGAACTTCTACAGGTGCCACACACGACGTCCCGACTTCCTGACCGCAATGCTAATCCACCTCGCAGAGATGCCAAGAAGGTCAAGAAGCTCAACGTCCTCACAAAAGGAACCGCCCAGCGCAACGCCGCTGGTGACATCACAAAAGCTGCCGTCTTCCAGTCGCGCGAGAGGCCCTCTGCTCGCATCGAGCCCAACCGCAAATGGTTCACCAACACTCGTGTCATCTCTCAGGATGCCCTCTCCGCTTTCCGCGGCGCCGTCCAGGCCCAGCAGAACGATCCTTACTCATACCTGCTCAAGCAAAACAAGCTGCCCATGAGCTTGATTAAGGATGACGAGACCAAGAAGAACGGCTTGAAGCAGCACCAGGCAAAGATTGCCGTCGAAACTGCGCCTTTCTCCGATACCTTTGGCCCCAAGGCTCAGCGCAAGCGTCCTAAGCTTGCCGTCAGCTCTCTTCTCGATCTCGCCGGCGAATCCGACAAGATGCACGAGACATACATCGACCGTCTTGAGCAGGCTCGTCTTGCTAGCGGACAGCCCGCCGATGACGGCCAAGAGACAGAGGCTGACGGTGCCTTGACCGCCGCAAGGGAGGCCATCTTCTCAAAAGGTCAGAGCAAGCGTATCTGGAACGAGCTTTACAAGGTCATCGACTCCAGTGATGTTGTCATCCATGTTCTGGACGCAAGAGATCCCCTCGGTACCCGCTGCCGAAGTGTCGAGAAATACATTCGCGAGGAGGCTCCTCACAAGCATCTCCTGTTCGTTCTCAACAAGTGCGACTTGATTCCCACCAGCGTTGCTGTAAGTTCTTCTCCTTCTCTTTCCCATCACTGTCTGTTTTCCTTTGTCCTTCAATGCCAGCGTTAAGTCAAGGCTCCTTCCGCATCTCGTGTGCTTTTTCTCCCCATGGAAGGAGACTGTTACAACTCTGGCAGATCGAACTCGGCCCGCCGCTAGACCCCGTTATGGACGTCTAGTAGATCGCTTGCCGTTTTGGCTTGCTTTCAAAAGGGTTCGAACGTGTTTCGTTTGAGTTGAGTACCTCTCCCGCTCCAACGAGTGGCTCATGGAGGCTCTCTTAGTTATGATTCACACATCTCTGCTTTTACCTCTTTTCTCCTATCTTCTCTTTTTTCTATGCTCGATGCGCATCGCTCGCTATCACCATCTTCACAATCGCATCATACTGACCGCAGCATCAGGCCAATTGGGTTCGTCTTCTCGGCAAGGAATACCCTACTCTTGCTTTCCATGCGTCCATCAACAACTCGTTCGGCAAAGGATCCCTGATCTCTCTCCTCCGCCAGTTCTCTGCCTTGCACTCCTCTCGCAAGCAGATCTCGGTCGGGTTCATCGGATACCCCAACACCGGCAAGTCCTCGATCATCAACACTCTTCGCAAGAAGAAGGTCTGCAATGTTGCTCCCATTCCTGGCGAGACCAAGGTTTGGCAGTACATCACCTTGATGAAGCGTATTTACCTCATCGACTGTCCTGGTGTCGTTCCCCCAAACATGGGTGATACCGATGAGGATATTCTTCTTCGTGGTGTCGTTCGTATCGAGAACGTCGAAAACCCTGAACAATATGTTGCTGCTGCTTTGAGAAAGTGCAAGAGACACCACGTCGAGAGGACTTATGATGTGCGCGATTGGGAAACACCCACTGAATTCCTCGAGCTTCTTGCTCGTAAGGGCGGCAAACTGCTGAAGGGTGGCGAGGCCGACATGGATGGCGTTGCCAAGATGGTCCTCAACGACTTCCTTCGCGGCAAAATTCCCTGGTTCACTCCTCCACCTGCATCCGCAGCTGCATGGAGTGCAGCTGAGGAGGCAAAGGCTGAGCTTCTGACTGAAATCATCAAGAAGAGAAAGCGTGGTGATGCTGACGAAGGTCGCGAAGTCGAGGAAGAGGATGACGAAGAGGAAGAATTTGCAAGCTTCACCAGCGACGAGGACGCAGACGAAGACCAGGAGTCGGCCGAAGACCAAGAGTCAGCCGATGAGGGTGTTGCCGTTGAGGCGACCGAGGAAGGTTGAAAGACCTCTTAATCGTGGATCATGAATCATGATTTCTACTCTCTTCATTGCACAATCATGCAATATGCCCTTCCCCCCGCCCGTCGATGTCTGCCTCTCGTGCAAGACCATTCTCGACACAAGATGCGGACCACCAATCTTTGGTTCATGCCTACGACCAACTACGCGTCCGATCATCACACTGCCTCTGCTATTCTGGCAAGAACGTCAAAGCTCATCAGTTCGTCTCAAATCTGCTAGTTCTGGCACTGTCGACTCATCGCGGAATTCTTTCATTGGATGGACATCAACTACCAATGCCGCTTGCCTGGTTGGTCATCAAGAAGAAGGATTCCTTTTGAGATTCCAAATGCTTTCGTAGCGAAATCCCGTCTTAGCTTCACTCTTCATTACGAGTTCGTACATAGACGACACCCAAAGACTTCATTCCCGATCACTTTCCAATTGCGTTTACCATTCAATACTGATTTCGCCATGTTCAAGTCAAGTGCAAAAGATGACAAAAAGAGAGAGGAGCAAAAAGCCGTCCCTGAGCTCGTTGAAGCCTTTGATCCAGCATTCTGCCGTACGAAGCGAGATCTTCTCGGGTCAGCAACAGCCGACCTTCCCCTCTTTTTTCCCGCCATCGTCATGTCGTATTCCTCATTTCGATTGCATGAAGCCAGAATCATGGTGTAAATTATTTTTGCGATCTTCAAAGCACCTGCTCGTCTAGTGAAAGCGGAGAGAATAGGTCTTCTGATGATGTGCGTAGGAAGATCCTCTCAGCCCAATTGGCGGATAATATCATGCAACATGTCTTGTTAATATGCCTCTTCGGCGCCCAAAAAAGCCTACAAGGGTTTACGGGAATATAAGAAGAAGAAGAAGAAGAAGTAGTAGCTGTGAGTGATTTTCTTATTGGTACATTTTCTTCTTCTTCTGTTTCAAGATGAGGATCTCTTTACGTCTCCTCGTATACACTTTCTTCCTTTGCGCTCTGGTCCTGGCTACGGACAATGGCTTGACTACCCAAGTCACCTGGGACCCTTATAGTCTCATGGTGAATGGAGAGCGACTGTTCGTCTTCTCGGGAGAGTTCGCCTATGAACGTGTGCCTGTACCAGAGATGTGGTCAGACATCTTCCAGAAGTTCAAGGCCAATGGTTTCAATGCTGTCAGCATGTATTTCTTTTGGTCTTATCACTCTGCTTCTCGCGATATCTTTGATCTTGAGACCTCGGGAAAAAATGTTCAAGCTGTTCTTGATGCTGCTGCTGAAGCGGGTCTATAGTACGTATAACGAACAGAAGTGATGAACAGTATAGCTAAGGGGGTTCCCTGCAGCGTGATAGCAAGAAACGGACCGTATAGCAACGCGGAGACCAACGCTGGTGGACTTGCGCTTTGGACTTCAGATGGCTCAGGTGGTGAGTACAGTACTCCAAACATCCCAACGAATCTGCGAATTGAGCAGCCTCAGGCAACTATCGAACATCCGATCAGGTCTATCAGGACGCTTGGGCTCCCTGGATCAAGGCACTAAACAAGATCCTGGTGAGGAACCAAATTACGGAAGGTGAGCAAAGCTCTTTCTTCAGCAAACACTTGGCATAAATTGTCGTTCTCATCTGCGAGAAGATATGACAAATTCTGTCTGATATTGTCTTCGTTCTTGCTGACACTGCAACAGGTGGACCTATCATACTCTATCAAGTGGAGAACGAGCTGCAGGAGACTGTCCACAAGGCTGATAATACACTTGTACTCTACATGGAGCAACTCGAGAAAGTTGCCGTCGACTCTGGAATTGTCGTTCCTCTGACTCACAATGAGAAAGGCCAGAGAGGTCAAAGTTGGTCGACCGACTATCAAGACGTGGGAGGTACGTATCTTGAACCACACTGATTTGATCAAATCTAACCATAGAAAAGGCTCGGTCAACATCTATGGTTTGGACAGCTATCCAGGTGGTCTATCATGCACGAACATCAACTCGGGGTTCAACCTAGTCCGCAATTACTACCAATGGTTCCAGAACTATTCCTACACCCAACCCGAGTACTGGCCCGAGTTTGAGTCCGGTTTTTACCAACCGTGGGGAGGCTTTTGGTACGATGAGTGCCTTGCAGGTAAGTACTTTTTGACGCGAATGAGATGATCTGGACGGTGTTTTGTTTTAGCACACGTTCTATGATTTATTTGTTATGTTAACTTATTCTTGCTCCAGAACACGACCCTGCATTCGCTGATGTTTATTACAAGAACAACATTGCCCAAAGGGGCACGCTTTTAAGCCTCTACATGTACACATAGTCTGATCCATTCTTGCTTACGACATGCTAACAGATGTTTAGGGCCATGGGAGCCACAAATTGGGGCAATCTGGCGGCACCCGTGGTCTATACGTCTTACGATTATTCAGCACCTCTACGAGAGACACGCGAAATTCAGCTCAAGTTTTCTCAAACGTAAGTTGATCCACACGATTAGCACCACTCGAAAGCGCGGGTATCACCAAATGCTGTTTCAATGCACGATGTGTCAGCTACCGTCTGTGTCCTCCAGTGAGAACCGCGTTTTTCACAAGCTTCCACAGGACATTCCTTCGATTGGTGAAAACACTGTACATTGCATTAGGAACATGCTACGACACAGCCAGCGCAGAGGATCGAGCGCTTTAATCACTTCACACTTGCGCTATCTAGGAACATGGCTGATCTGCTCACAGAAAACTTATTGCGCTCTTCACAAGAGTGTCGCAGGACCTACTCTACACCGAGATGGAAAGCAATGGTACTGGGAATGCTGTTTCGACTCAGGATATCTGGACATGGGTCCTAAGAAATCCAAACACTACTACAGGGTTTTATACGACACAACACGCAAAGTCAAGCTCTAGAGCTGTGACAGACTTCTCCATTAACCTTCAGACATCACTGGGTCCTATCACTGTACCAGATGTTCAGTTGAACGGCCGTCAGAGCAAGATTGTTGTCACGGATTACCACTTTGGCAAGAACACCTTACTCTATTCGTCCGTTGATATCCTCACCTACGGACTGTTTGGCTCGAAAGCCGTTCTCGTCCTGTATCTTGAGCAAGACCAAGTTGGCGAGTTCGCCTTCTCTGGCAATGTTTCGATCAAGTCTTATGGTAACACGAACGTTACGACATCTCGCGTTAAGACCAACGGAACTGCGTCCTACACCAAGCTGGTCTACAAGCAAACAGCAGGCAAGACTGCCTTACAACTATCCAACGGTGTCTTGATGTATCTTCTCGAGGTCACTACAGCCTGGAAATTCTGGGCTCCTCCGATCACGTCCGACCCCAACGTTGCTCCGGACGAGCAAATATTCGCCATCGGACCCTATCTCGTTCGCAATGCCAGCGTCAGTAGCAACGTTGTTTCCATATCTGGTGACAACACCAACTCCACCACTCTTGAAGTCTATGTTGGTGACGCGAGCGTGGATACAATCGTATGGAATGGCGAAAAGCTTCCCACCAAGCAAACAGCATATGGTGCTCTCACAGCTGACCTTGCTTCGATTGTGGACCGCAAAATCACTATACCAACACTCTCTGGATGGAAAGTAGCTGATTCACTACCAGAAGCCGCCAGAGATTATGATGATTCTGCTTGGACCGTATGCAATAAGACCACTACCCGTGCTCCGGTCAAGCCACTGTCACTTCCTGTCCTATACAGCTCCGATTACGGTTACTACTCCGGTAACAAGGTATACCGTGGTTACTTTGACGGGAAGAATGCGGCATCGGCCAATGTGACTGCCCAAGGTGGCTCAGCAGCAGGTTGGAGCGCTTGGCTCAACGGCAAACTCGTTGGCGGTGCTCCTGGAAATGCTTCGTTACTTTCGACAACTGCTGTGCTTGATTTTTCGAAAGCCACACTCTACGACAAGGACAATGTACTCACTGTCGTGACAGATTACACTGGCCATGACCAGACGTCTACTGGTAAAGGTGCTGCGAATCCTCGTGGTCTCTTGGGTGTAACCCTCAAAGGCTCTAGCAACGGTACTGCTACATTCAAGCAGTGGAAGATTCAGGGTAACGCTGGTGGCTCGGCAAACATCGATCCCGTCAGAGGTCCCCTCAACGAAGGCGGACTGTACGGTGAACGTCTTGGATGGCATCTCCCTGGTTTCTCTCCCTCGGGCACTGAATGGTCCACTGGCTCTCCTGCTCAAGGGCTCAACTCGAGCGGCATCAATTGGTACGTGACAACATTCGACCTCGATATCGATTCAGACCTCGACGTTCCCATCGGCCTTGAACTGTCGGCCCCCGCGGGTACTGTTGCCAGCATCCAAATCTATTTAAATGGGTACCAATACGGAAAGTTCATACCACACATCGGACCCCAGACGCGCTTCCCGTTCCCACCCGGAGTCATCAACAACCAAGGAAAGAACACTCTTGCTCTTAGTGTCTGGGCAGAGACGGACGCAGGTGCCAAACTCGACACTGTTTCGTTGTTCGCATATAATGTCTACCAGACATCCTTTAACTTTGCACAGGATTTCAGCTATCTGCAGCCGGAGTGGACGAGCGAGAGATTGCAATATGCATGAGCTTGTCATACCTCAAGCTAGGGGCCGCGAACAGCAGCGCGACATGAAGTCACACAATCGGAAGAGGGGTGCGGGTAGAGCGTCACCCTCCTTAGCATATATTGACCCTCGTAACTAAATCGCGTAAAGGGATAACATGGTTTTCACCTCGATAATAGAAATGCAGCCCCTGGTTCCCGAGTCTTCGCATTGACGGCTTCGTCAATTTCAATGTGTTTCCTTACTGGTCGTTATGCCGACATCATGGTCCATCCAATGGATTTTCGTCGGCTATGGCGGCGTCAACAGCAATCATGAAACGAGACTCGAAGCTGAACTAACCTTCAAGGATGCCTTCCTTGATAAGCTCTGCGGGTGAAGGCCGAGTCTGCAAATGCTTCTCGATGGAATCACGACGCATGGCAGCGGCGAGCTCGCGCTGGTGGTTCTGCAGTGCAGGAGCGGCGGTAGAGTCGGGCAGGATGTTGCGTTCGACTAGCTCATCCTTTTCCGGTCGTGAAGCAATAGCTTTGTTCAAGCTGTCTGTGAGTTTGTGACGCTGTAGCTCCTGCTGTTGAGCTTGAAGAGCGCTGGAACATGTCAGTGGTGCCTCCAACTGACCGGTCAGTGATGATTTGTTTACGGTGCTGCATTGGTGTTGAGCAAGATGTGCTTCTCCCTAAGCTCATGGACCTCAGGGCGGTTTTGGATGGCTTTCTCGAGGCTGTTGCGGCGTTCGAGAGAGATTGGACTCGTGGTGGCAGGGGTCAACTCGTCCGACATGGTTGCTGGTGCTTGTTGCTGGGTTCCACTACAGTAGAGCAACTTTGGTAGACGAGTCGAGCCGCAGAAACAGATGTCGTTGTGCACGGGTAAATGTGAATTGAGATGGTGAGTAAGCTCCTGAGCTCCCTTTCAACTCCTCACCCGACAACGAGAGACCCTGCATGAAGCGTGCGGGGTTGTCATTGACGGGGGTGGTCACAGGGTCTGCATTGTGGCACAGTCAAACTTCAAAAGAGCTGTTGTAAACACGCGTTCGTCGGCATTATCATTAACGGCTAATATACACAGAATACTGCTGCGGCGAAGCAAGCGCCGACCATGCAATGGCAGTCGTAGGCAGAAGGGCATTTGCAATCATGAAAACACTCTTCCCCTGATCATCCTCCACTTTCTTACTACTTGATCTGAATTGTTTGCTCAATTCGTTTCCGAAAATAGGCGGTTTGTTGAGCGATGCGTTTATGCACCCTCGTCATCCTCACCAACACGGATGGCACCCTCGCTGCTGACACCGTGGGTCCAGAAGCCACCAAGCTCAACCTGAGTCTCAGGCATGCTCTGGTGAGTGAAGAGCAACCAGGCACCGAAGACGGGCTTGGCGAGAAGGTCGAGGACGGCGTAGGCAATGATCTCCTGGTCGACAGACATCTTGCGGGAGCCATCGGCAACACCCCAAACACTGTATTATTATTAGCAATGGTTCAAGCAGGCGAACGGAAACATGACTTACATAGGGTAGATGGTCCAGATGACAAGAGTGAAACCGGCAATGGAAGCGAAGAACTTGCCAACCTTGCCACCCTTGGCCATGGCGTTGGCGCGGCCGTGAACGGCGAGCATCCAGATGACGACGAGGTAGGCGATGCAGGCAATGGCGTACCAGCCCCACTTCTGAGGAGTGCCCTCGGTGCCGTAGGCAGCGAAGAGACCGGTCAGAACCATGATGACATCAGCAACAATGGCCAACAGGATGTGGCCACCGCTAAGACCGGCGAGGAGAGCCAGGTCGAGGAGGAGAAGAGGGGTGGTCAAGCTCCAGTCAACGTAACGGGCCCAGTAGACCTGGCGGTAGACGTCGTGGGTGGTGTCGGGAACGTGACGGTGAGAGTCAGTGACGGTGGTGCGGTGGTAGCTGATGCCGTGGCCGGTGGCCATGGCAAAGTAGGACAGAGAAGCAAAGGTGACGATGAGGGTGGTGACGACGTGGTAGAGACGCTTGGAGATGGGGACGGTCCAGGAAAGGCCAACGAAGACAATCATGGAGAGGAGCATCAGGACGAAGACGGCCCACAGAGCGCGGGTGCCGGTCTCGGTGACGGTCTCATACTCGGGGAGAGAAGGGACAACGGTGGGGATGGGAGCGACAGAGCTCGTGGCCTTGAAGGCCTCAACAGGGTCGACAATCATGGCTGGTGCGTGGATTGAAGAGGGGATGGGATGGAGGGAGGAGAGTGGTTGAGGGTGAGATGGAAGAGCAGCGGAGGGGGAGACGTTCTTAAACAAGGCAGCTGCGAGCTCTGAGCTGCTGCGCGCGGAGCTTTCGATCGCTGTCGCGATGACGTTGTCATGCATCAATATGCTTCCTTCCCCACAAGCAAGCCGTGCAGCTCGCACGAATTCAAGGAAACCGCGCAACGCTTCACCGAGCCAATCGTCCAGCCCACAAGTCCATCGTGAACCTGTTGAGCCCTTTTCCACTTGCGCCTGAGATACAGCCACTCTGAGCAAACAGCTTCAATGCTCGATGGCATATGTCCACATTCCTGTACCATCTCCTGTACGATTCCACGCTCACCTGATGTCTCCAAAACAGGCTTCATGCAACATGCATCGGCTGCTTTCTCCACAGCGCTTAAGGATCGGTTGGAGACAAAGCGTGGACTCAAAAGCCCATTGGCTCAAAATCAAGCCTGTCATGGCTTCCGTACTCGTCAATTGCTAGCTCACGTATGCCTAAATTAAATACATATCGATTCATTCTTCTTCTCACAAAGCAGAAGAGTCTGGTTACATATACATTGGCATGACTCGAGTCAAGGACAAATCGCCAGATGTGTTTGTGTGTCCACGTTTTGAGCCAATGAATCTTCCAGGTGCCAAACCACGTTTAAGCCGCGTTTCATGCGGAGGATTATCGCAATCGTCTTTCCACCATCCATGGCTGTGAGACCAGCCATTTCCAGGATCCTCGCGAATGAAAGGCGGCATTTGCGAAAAGCAGAAACATGGTAGACATGGAAACGGTAGACAACGGCGATTGATCGCGATCAAGATAGCGGAAGCATCGACGTCTCCCAACAGTTGTGATAGATGGGCAGGTGCTAACGAAGTGACGCGCTTGCCAAGGCGTGGGGTTCACTTCAGGATTTCTGAAAGTCAAACGAGGAAAGTCCATGTGAGAAAGACATAGACGATTCTTGCACCGAGTCCGAACGCCATCGCGACCCGCCATCACTGAACCAAACTCCATACATCTCCAGCCTACGAGCGCTTATCAAAGACACAAACCGCCCAACATGTCTCTCACCGCTGAGCAACAGGACAACTTCGAGGACATCGAGAAGCAGTTCGCTGTCAAGGGTGCGCGCCATTTTGTCCGAGTCGCTAGTCTCCCATAGCTGACCAGTTTGACAGCCGTACAACACATGACTACCTACTGGTCCATCCTCGAGAAGGTCCCAGGAACCAAGCTACGCCTTACCAAGATCGACGACGAAATCTACGAGCACTTCAAGAAGGAGTTTCCCGACTACGACCCCAAGGCTACAATCAACGAGGATGAGATGAAGAGCAAGGCAGGCAAGGAGCGCTGGAGAAACTTCATCAACCATTACGAGAAGAAGGTCGACGACTACAATTTCGGCACTTTGTTGCGCTCCAACCCTGCCTTTGAATACGGCCAGGACGAGACCATTTTCGGTACGACTTGTCATTCTGATGACGATTGGAAGATAGCTGACGTTTAGGAACAGCTGTGCGCATGCAGTTCTACGCACTTGAGATTCTGAGGTATGTCCTTAATATCTGATTATTTTGGTCATTTGCTTATGAAACTGGACAGAAATCGCGAAGGTCTGAATGACTGGATTTACGAGAAGGCTCAAGGCCAGAAGGCATCATGAGCGCGAAGCCGACTGTGATCATTTTCGCCAGGCCGTCGTGGGCGAAAAATTTGCAGTAGCTTTTATCGACAGAACAAGTTATGCAGCCACTTGCAGAATCTGCTACGAAAGTAAGTTGCCGTCCACCGGACAAAGGACAGTCTGTCAGACGTACCTTGATGGGTGTTGCAGCCACGAGAAGAAGAGCGGAGAAAGGCTATGGGGACGGGGATGGAATCAGAGGCTAGAATTTGCCACGCAAAATCCAAGTAATTTCGCGATGAACTTTTACAATCGGAGGACACATGGTTGACTATCGAGAATGCCATTTTGGAGAAGGGGCTAAATAAGGGGCGGTGCTGCGTCGACTGAAAGCCAGAACAAGAACAATAGTAACGCGACGCATTCTTCACACCGACCGCCGCAACTACGCCATTGCATTGTCTCGACTTGGTAAAGAACATGCGCTCTCGCCGGAACTGTCTTCTCCAGAACAATCTGCCCAGCCACAAGAGTTTTGCGCTTGATCTCGGGGTCTGAGGTAGCGCTGTTTCGTCTGTTCGCCTCTTTTCCTCTGTATCTACGCTTATATGCCCGGGTTACCAAAAGTCGTCCGCTCACGCGCGGCAAAACCAACTAAGGAACAAAATGTCGAGGGAGATAGTCGTCTGGAGAAGGACTCCACGTTCGACAAACCGAAGGAAGACGATGTACAAGCAGCACCATGGAAAGCACTGTTCTTCTTCACCACAAAGTCACACCTCACATGTTTGGCCATCGCTCTCGCCGCAGCTCTCGCAGCTGGTGGCATCACGCCAGCACAATCTTACCTTCTCGGCAAAGCCTTCAACGCATTCACCAATTCCAGCAGTCCTGGCGCAGTACTCAACTCTGTCTCAAAATACGCCACCTATATCGCTGCTGTTGGAGTCGGAAGCTGGCTGGTACATTTCGTCTTTTTTACAGCCTGGCTTGCTTTTGGTGAGTTGCAGGCCAACAGCGCCAGGGAAAGATTATTTCTGGGCATGCTGGACAAAGAGGTCGAATGGTATGATATGCGGAAGAACGGAATCGGAGCCATGATACCTCGTTTGCAAGCGTAAGACAAAACATGGTCTGCATTTACTCGAGGTCGGTTTGCTGACGTGCAACAGACAGATCAGAGACCTCCAGCTCGCGACCGCACAGCCATTTGGCGGATTGATAAGCTCGACAGCTGATGCAATGGCTTGCCTTGGACTTGCCCTTTACACTTCGTGGAAGCTCACTCTTGTGATTGTTTCCACTGCTCCTATTATCACTTTGATCGTGGGATATCTAGGTGCATCCATGCAGCAGTATGTGATAAAGCAGCAAGAGAAATTGACAGAAGCTCTCAAATACGTTGGGAACGCCATCAACGCTATTGAGACTGTCAAATGCTTCAACGGTCAAGAGCACGAATTGGCCAAATATTCGGCTCGCCTCAAGGAAGCCGCTAGTTGGTATTACCGTGTCATTAACGTCAATGCCCAACAATTCGGTTTCATGGGCTTCATGACGTTGGCCATGTTCGTCCAAGGTTTCTATTATGGAGGTGTCCAGGTAGACAATGGCGAAAATAACACCGGAGACGTCATCACAACGTTCTTCTCGGCCATGAGCGCCTTCCAAGCCATCGCCAGTATCCTACCACAGATGATAGTGCTCGAAAAGGGCAGAACAGCAGGCTCCACCCTCAGGGCCGTCATGGCTCAGATGGAGAAGAAATCGGGCGGCCCACCATCACATGAGCTTTTGAAACCAGACAAATGCGAAGGATATATTGAATTCAGAAATGTAGGCCGAATACACTGGTGTTCCTGCTCGTTACTAACTGTATCCTAGGTGTCTTTCGCTTATCCAGCACGTCCAGATCGAATGGCCTTCAAAGACGTTTCCCTATCTATACCGGCACACGCCACAACATTCATCATCGGCAAAAGTGGTTCTGGTAAGAGCACATTCGGTCAATTACTCCTACAGTTCTACCCTGCGGCTGCGGGGCAAATACTATTCGACGGCCTGCCCATAGATTCGCTAGACCCCGTTTGGCTCCGAAGTCATGTCACACTCGTGGAACAACACAGCATGCTGTTCGAGGACACCGTGTTTCAGAACATCGCCATTGGAACCAAGAATCGAGATGCTGTGAATAAGCAGGATGTAAATAGTGCCGCCGAGTTTGCTCTTCTGTTGGCAATGGTTAACGATATGCCTGATGGCTTCCAAACTATGGTCGGAGCAAAAGGCGGCACAATGAGTGGCGGGCAGAGACAGCGTATGGCTCTCGCTCGAGCATATCTGCGAGACACACCTGTGCTCCTTCTTGACGAATCTACAAGTGCTTTGGATCAAGTGAGCCGATCCTTGATGATGGAAGCAATTCGCAGGTGGCGCGGTGGGAAAACTACTATGATAATTACTCACGACATCTCGCAAATCCTTGCTGAAGATTATGCAATGATTTTCGAGGATGGCAAGCTGGTACAGGAAGGCTACCGCAAAGATATGGAACAAACGCAAGACTCACCCCTTCACAAGTTTTTGTCTTCGGATTCCAGTGTGGCTCCAGAATCTGACGTTGTCGCTCGACATCGTTCGCTGGAAGTCGTAGAACGAGATGCGTATGCAGATTCAAGACATCAAGAGCATATAGATGATCCCTTGGAAGCCCATTTGAGTGCTGGCGAAAACCCTCGATATTCCTATTTGCCAACACTCTTCGCCAACCGGCACACCAAGGCTGCCTTCAGGAGAGCATATGGCTTCGCTGCTTCTCCAAGCGAATTTGGCTCACCAACTTCTCCGGTCCCCCCAGGACCAACTTCGCCTACAAACAGAGTCACCAACCTCAAGGATTGTACAGCCCTACACGGATCACAAAGCAGCGACACAGTCCCTCAGATCCATAAAGAGCCTACCTTAGACAAGAAGCCAATCAACAGAAGGTCTATCGCGCCGGAGCTCTTAGAACGGTTCGTCGAGTCGACCGGTAACCTAGCTGCTCGTGCTCGCCTTACCTCTGGGAAATCTCGCAGACGGCGAATTCCTTCTGCTGGCTCGATTCCCACTGTGTCTGGTGGGACCGAGATGCAACCTTTTTCTAAGCAGAAAAAGCACGATGCTCCCACACTCGAGCGGCAAGTCTTTTCCATACGAGCTATCCTCGGCACGGTGTGGCCCAGCCTCGACTGGTACATGAAGGCTGTTCTCATCGTTGCTTTCGTCGCTGCCTCTATCAATGGAGCTTGTACTCCCGTCTTTTCCAACATCCTGTCCAAGCTGATTGGGACTTATGGGAAAGGTGGTAAAGAAAAGCACACGGCAGTAATTTACACAGTCTCGATTCTCGGGATTGCAGCTATCAATGGCTTGACTAGTTACGTTATGCATTTACTTCTGGAGTATGTTGGTCAAGTCTGGATAAACACCATGCGCGAAAGATCTCTGGAGCGAATCCTTGATCAGCCCCGCGACTGGTTCACCTATGAAGAGAACTCGGCGTCTCATGTGATGGAAGGCTTAGACCGACATGCAGAGGAAACGCGTAATCTACTCGGTCGCTTTGCATCCTCTCTTTACATAGCGTTTGTTTTGAGTGTCGTCGCTTTGGTATGGGCTTTGACCTCCCAATGGAAGCTCACTCTCATCGCAATCGCTCTTGGTCCTTACGTATGGTTCGTCACCAAGTCTTTCAGTACAGTAAGCGGAAACTGGGAGGGAAAGAGCAACGACGCTGCTGAAGCCGCTGGGTCCATCTTCACCGAAACATTCACCAACATCAAAACCGTACGGGCTCTGACTCTAGAGACTCACTTCCGTCAGAAATACTTTTGTGCAACTAAAAGTGCACTACAAATCGGGTTCCGCCGTTCTCTCTACGCTGGATTCTTTTACGGTCTTTCGGATTCTTCCGGTGTCTTTGTCATGGCGCTCATGCTCTATGCCGGAGCTAAACTGATAAACGATGGAGCTGATGTGGCAAAGATTGTCGAAGTTTTCGTTCAGCTCATCTTGGCCATAACTAATGTGAGCATTTATTTGAGTCTGATACCACAGATCAGTCTAGCAAAGGATTGTGCATCGCGCTTACTTCGGCTGTCGACCCTCCCTAAAGATTCGCACGAGCATTTTGGGAACACGCAAATTACCTCAATCGGTGATATCGAGCTCCACAAACTCAGTTTCGCCTACCCCTCTCGCCCTGAACAAATGGTTCTCAACGACATCAACTTACTTATACCAGCGGGCGAAACGACCGCCATCGTTGGCTCTTCAGGTTCCGGGAAATCGACGATTGCTAGCCTGCTCCTGAACCTATACACAAGTGCAAATGAAGCTTCAGAAGCTAATGGCAAGATACCGGACATTATGCTATCCGGACGTGACCTCAAGCACATCCATACCCCTACACTTCGTTCATTGATCACAGTCGTCTCTCAGACCCCTGTGCTCTTCTCCGCGACGGTAGCAGAGAACATCTCGTATGGGCTGCCACCATCATCCCCGTACACCGATTTAGCTTCTGTTCGTCGGGCTGCAGCAGCAGCAGGTATTGATGAATTTATCATGAGTCTCTCACAGGGCTATGAGACACTGATCGGCGAAGGTGGCACTGGACTTTCAGGTGGGCAGGCTCAGCGGGTGGCCATTGCCAGAGCTTTGGTGCGTAGACCAGCGGTGATGATTCTTGACGAAGCAACGTCGGCTCTTGATGTTGAAAGCTCGAACCTGGTTCGAGATACCATACAGGGGTTAGTTGAGCGCGATGGATCAGGCATGACAGTCATTATCATCACCCACAGCAAGGACATGATGAGAATCGCTAAGAACATCATTATGCTTTCGGAAGGGCAGGTGGTTGAGTATGGAAGCTACGAAAGGCTGTTACTCGCGAAGGGCGAATTCTTCCACCTTCTCAGTGGAGGAGAATGGGCGGAAGAACCGGAAAGGAGAGACAGCACAGGTGTGCGTGGCCTGTCTGGTAGGATGGACTGGGGCAAGAGCAAAGTAAGAGCCTAAAGAGATCAACTCCACAGCCGTCAGTCTGGAGGCACGATGGATCAACTTTAGAGCCCTTATTTTAGCCATGTTAATATCGAGAACTTCATCGGCGTATTTCAGCAGATGTATTGGTCGAGCAAGCGGTGTATACACACTAGAGTATTGTTCATCATGGGCTTCTTGCCAGTATTTAGGCTATCAAGACTGAAGACGTAAAAGTGCACTTGATCGCAACTCTTCAGCATTATTTACCATCTGCTTGCGCTTGAGCGATATTGCTGTAGGATCGACATGGGACCCAAGCGGAAATTCCAGCATTGCCACATGTTTGCCGGCTCAAAGTGCCACCTTTCATGGGTTCGAGGATCGTGGTGGTGACGAAGCGTGTGTTGAATGAGATGAGATGCCGAGCTGCCGCACACCTACCCTTTGTTGAAGCAATTGAGACCCGTCAGATCTCAATCACGATCTAGCAAGGATGCCATGTGCCGCGGTAGCCATGGACGCAAACTTCTGAACGGCATGTAACAGTCTTCACTGCTTCAGTATCGTGAAGATGTAACTGCTTTCCAATGGGCTGCATTTGGCAACCTGCTCTATATCTCAGACATTGGCTGATGTTTGAATTATCATGGATTCGTACAAGTCGAGGCGAATGTTGAAGTTGAGCATTGCCAAAGGCCAGCAGCCACATGCAGGAAGCGTCAGTACTGGAAGGCTGTACAGAGTTTAAGCTTCGTATCTTGGGACGAGATCCAGGGGTCTTGGCCAGTGGGCGGGCTCGGCACAGACCGGCGACCAATCAAACTGGCACATCTGTGATGGCCTTAACCTTATTTGCAAACAGACGTCAAGATCCTTCGGCTCCCCCAAGTTGTCCGATGCCACCATTACCAATGGGTTAACGATCGCTCTTGAGCCGCATGCTCACTACAGCAACATATGCATATTCCAAGGATAATGGATCCTGGTTGAAAATGGGTCAACATGAGATTTCAGATCGTCATGCGCAGACACTCGAGGCATAGGCCCATGCAGGGAGGCAAAGGAAGTTCTCATAAGGACGGTCTGCTCCAAACCTATCTTGCACTTGCTATCACTTTCCCTGGTTCTTCAACTCTCGCTGGCGCTGCTTGCGCACTCCTTCGCTTTTGAATACTTGATCTTCTCATCTCGTACCGTACTAGTATCCAGGACCAATGGCATCACGCACGCTTCTGTGGATTGCTAGTCTTGCTTCGGTCCCCCTTGCCTGGGCCGGCAGTCCGACGTACAATGAGATTTTCCAGAATCCTTTGCCTTTGTCACCAATTGCAACTCCGGCAAGGTGAGAAGCTTAATCTTGTCCATCTTGCCTGTACTGAACCTCTCTCAGCTCTGCCAATGTCAATGGTCAACAGATAGACTTCTACGAAGTCACTATTGAACCATTCCAGAAGCAAGTCTACCCAGACTTGGGTCCAGCCAACCTAGTAGGCTACAACGGTGTCGCACCAGGTCCCAGGTTCTATATCCAGAAGGGAACACAAACAGTCATTCGCTACCACAACAATCACACTGATGATTCCGTCGTCCATCTACATGGGTCGTGGACACATACTCCATGGGACGGTTGGCCGAGCGATAGTATCCACTATGGCCAGTTCAAAGATTACTACTATCCAAACGAGTATGTGAATTGCAGCTTTATGTTGAAATCTAGGCACGACATTAGATGATACTAATTACGCACACGTTTAGTCAGAACGCTCGCTCTATCTGGTACCACGACCACGCAGATGGTATTACTTCCTCAAACTGTTTCCGAGGCCTAGTTGGAACTTATGTTATCTACGACCCCGAAGAAGACAAACTCGGTCTTCCTACAGGAAAATATGATGTTCCACTGATGATGAGCGACAAGATGTACACCGATTCAGGAGACCTCATTCAAGTCGGCAACGAGCAGAACGATTTCATCGGAGATGTCATGGAGGTCAATGGACAGCCTTGGCCTTATCTCGAAGTGGAGCCAAGGAAATACCGCTTCCGTCTTTACAACACTGCTGTTAGCAGACCTTTCGATCTACACGTAGAGCAGTCTAATGGTGACTGGCTTGACTTCCAAGTCATCGCATCGGACTCTGGCTTGTTTGGCTCTCCGGTTCAGTCGAGCGATGTTACGATGGCTATGGGGGAGAGATACGAAATTGTCGTCGATTTTTCAAATTTTGCCAACCAAAACCTCACATTGAAGAACACGTTCTCCCTAGAAGGACAAGGTCTTGCCCAGTTCGACAACATGGATCTGGTCATGTCGTTCGTCGTTGGTGGGTCCGTGAGTGACTGGTCATCCAACGAAGTGTCAAGTATCCTCAACCAGAACATCATTTGGCCTCAGGACAAGGATGAAATCGATCATACATTCCGATTTCAACGCGGCGGAGACGCCGCGTGGACAATCGACGGAGTGGACTTCAACGATATCAACAACCGGATCCTAGCGAGACCTCCCCAAGGATCAACTCAGCGTTGGAGACTGGTTTACGCAGGAGGCCCCGGCTATCACCCGGTCCATATCCACCTCGTAGACTTCAAGGTCAGTCTAACCACTGTCATCCTCAGATTCAAAGGCTAACAACGCTCCAGGTCCTTTCACGAACTGGAGGAAGCCGTGGTGTACTTCCCTACGAATCGGCTGGATTGAAAGACATCGTCCTTCTTGAGCCTGGCGAGACTGTCGATGTTGAAGTTTACTTTGGCCCGTGAGTTCATTCAGCACTCCACCGAGATCCACGATGCTGACTCTTTCTAGTTGGAATGGATTGTACATGTTCCACTGCCACAACCTCATCCATGAGGACCATATGATGATGGCATCTTTCAATGTCACTAGATTGGAAGCTCTCGGATACGACAACGTCGAGTCGCTCGATGATCCCGACGATACACGATTCAAGGCAGAAGATTGGTCTGCCGATGCCTACTCTGATAGCCAAATCCAAGGCAGACTCAATTGGCTCGGTAGTCTGGGCGCATACGATGAGCGCGAGGAGCTCAGCAGTGCTGTCGCTGCATACTACTCTGGCAACCCAAATCCTCCGGTTGAGACTGGCAACTCTCAAACTTCTGCCTCCTCTCAAACACAGAGTTGGGGCCAGAACTGGCAAGGCAATCGGGGAGGACGCGGTGGATGGGGTAACCAGAAGCAAGGCCGACCATGGCCGAGATGATCATGTTTTCCGCTGCTTAAATGCTTTGTCTTTTCATATGCTCGTTCGGACTGAGGGGAGATGGTGACAGGTTCGGTTAGATCTTGGCCGATTTTGAGCAGTGTGACAGCGAAGCCACGCTGTTTATAGATTTCTTTAGCGACTTTGATTATTTAGACTATCTTATACATCACATCATAAGAAGCGGTCTCCTCAGTATTTTAGGATCGGATCCACAGACAGTGCGATCTTCTGGCCGCACAGAGAAAACACTCAAGTTTGATGGACTTGCTGCCAGGGTGACCCTGTCGATGGTTTTCTGACATCGACACCTCTGCACACTACCAGGCTATCGAACAAAACGGTTTGATGAGAAAGAGGCGCATACATACGTGGCATAGGCTATGTATCTGGTTCCAAATCACCTGTAAGCTATTGGTGTTGCAGAATATGAAATGTGTTGCAAGTGGCATTCGAAATCAAATAACATGTGGTCTGAGAATCTATGTGGTACAAATCGCATCAGGAACACCATTCACGCGACTGATACACGACGCTTGACCTAGATCTAAAAGATCAAAATAGCGATACTGCAATAAACTACAGCGACCAAGGCGTCATTCAATCCGGTCGCATTAGAGTCAACAAGGCTGTACTCGCACGCTTCCTCTACGTAACAAAGTTAGGATAGTTATCAGCAAGTTTAGTGACTGAACTGAGAGATCGGGTTGACTTCAAACACAAGATCTGGTATGGGCAGCAGAGCACGAACTACAAAACCGAAGTGATCCTCTGTCGATGGTATGTACCGAATCTGAACAGCACACGGTGAGCATTTGCCTGCTTGCAATTCGTGATCCAAAGGGCATCTGCAAGCGGGCGGGCAATCGGTTCCGAGTTCACCCCGCGTGACGCAGCAAGAACCCCAATATTTCTGCCTGTACTCCGTAATCATCTTGAGACACGACCTGATGCTGTCTGTCCGGGAACTGGAGGTCGTTGTAAGGATAAGAGTGCTTGATTCATGTCCTTGAGCTTAGCATCCTCTGCATTGTCGTTGCGAGCTTAAATCGGACACGCTCCATGCGCCGCCGGCGTCATGGCGCGGGCGCATTCCGTAAATTGATATCGGATTCTCATGACTACTGCATCCGATATCAAGTCAGTCAGGTCGGCTCTCACCCTCTTCACAGCAGAAGGTTGAAACATCACGAGATGAGGCAGAAACTTCCCAACTCACTCTAGTTGCCAACCTTGTACATGTTACTTGTCATTTTCCATCACTCACGGTACCCCGAGTTATGCGAGATCCCAGATGCTGAATTGTGTGCTCACGCGGAGTAGCTCAAGAACCAGGTTCGTCATTTCAAACCTGGGACCGGTGCTCCTTCGGTCTCCAGCTTCTTGTTTGAGGAGATAAATTGCTCGCGAGCGAGACGAGGTCGCTAATCGAGGATCATAGGTCAATGGTCTTTCGATCACCAACACAGTGTCACGTCCGCCCACTCGTGTAAGTCGCGCGACTGAAGCCTGGACAGGAAAACAGCCTTTCCCCCGTCATAATACTTGTACTTGTATGTCAGATCAGAGACGTGCTCATGGCAAACACGAGGGACTGGGATCGGCAGGGGAAGAGCAATGAGCCTCAAGTCGCCTATTCATAAGTTGTTCATTGAGAGACGAGACTCCATCATAACCCCATCCTAGCGGTGTGTAGGTATTCTTTCGTATCGTCCTGCCCATCACCGCTGTCGCCTGTCGTAGCAACAAGTCATGTGTGATGGTGGAAGGGGTCGCAGGGAAACTTTAGCGTGTATCCGGTCGTCCTTGTTAATAGTGTTTTCCAAGTCACCACTGATGGCGTGGTACAGACGGCCACATCTTTGAGGAACATTGCAAGGTGCTTCGGATGGTCTTGCGAATCACGTTCCTGTTGGCAGGGTGATGGATTGTTTCTAGAAGAAGTTTAGGAGACAGCATTGCAGCAAACATACAAGTAAACCCCTCATTCTCTCCGCGGTATTGCGCTCGTCTGGCATATCAGCACCTGCGTCATTCGAATGATTACAATAAATCAATTTCAAGTAAAATTCTACTCTGTATCATCCTCCACCAGGTCCACTCGGGTGCCGGGACTGCCGCCGGCATTCGATGGAAGGTGAAGACTCGGGATCCGGAGCTCTTGAATTCTGCGGGCCTTCAATGCCCAGCCCTAGATCCCTGATGCCAAACAAATGCCAGGCTGCGCGATGCAGAAGCGTTGCACGTCAGACGAATCGGTTGCTCGGCAAGAAGGTAGACAATGCAAACAATTTTTGTTCGTTGGGGCGAAACGTGAAAACGCAACGACGTCACTCTTGGAGTTTGAGAAGTGCAGATTGGGATGTCTTGGCGGACGGCGGGCCACGTAGAGTTCACGTTCCAGACTCGTTGAACATCTTCTTGACGACCTCAATGCCTATCCAGAAGCGCATCGAGGTGTTCATCTAACACCCGTCATCTTAAAACCCGCTCCAGAGTTGTTCTAACAAGACACTGAGATGGTCTGATAAACATATATGCTTTGTACGAGATGTAGACGTCCTGCATACGACCAAAGGCAGTTCAACCGTAAGTCTGAGTTTTCGGTCCGTCAGTCGGTCACATCGCGGGCCCTTCAACGTCCACCGAGAAGGAACCTTAGGTTGAGAGAGTGATCTCACTGGCATTTGCTTGTCGTGCCACCGCCGATTGTGCCAGTGGATACGGTCAGAAGATGGTGGGTTGTTTCCAAGACTCCCCGGCGCGAGTTTTTCGTGGGCCACTTCTCCGTCATCGTATATAGTTGCTCCATCCCTCCCCGGGTTGCTTTTGCACTTGCATCCACTTTGTTGTTTTTCAATCATGAATACTGCACCCACACATCTCCAAAACCCCTCGCGGAGTGCCTCGACGGCTACCGCCTCCTGGACAGAGCAAAACTTGAAGGAGAAGGATACCGAATCACCTCGCTCAGGATCATCTGACGAGGGTGCCACCGACAAGAAAGAGACCAACGTAGAGCCTCATTCCCAAGGTTGGCTCTGCGGTGGCAAGCATCTCGAGGAGCTTCGCCAGGATGAGAATCTCAACCTCGACGGCCCCTTGACAGAGGTCGACATCGATCTGCCCCTCACTCGCACCCAAGTCATCAACCAAGGCGACAAGCAACTAGTCGAACTCAAGTTCGCACCCGACGACAAAGAGAACCCCTTCAAGTGGGGTAAATGGAAGAGACGATTTATCTCTACCCAACTCAACCTCATGACCCTCTTCATCGGTCTCGCTACCACCGCCTACAGTTCCGGCATCAATAGCATGGTCGCCGAATTCCATCGATCCGCCGAAATGGGCCAACTCGGTCTTTTCACTTTCAACATGACCTGTGCTCTTGCCCCTTTGTTCCTGGCCCCCTTCTGTGAGCTTGTTGGCCGTAAGGTCATCTACGCTGGAGCTTACCTTCTCTTCTGTCTTTGCTTCATCGGTCTGGCTCTCGGACAGAACATCGCAACCATTCTAGTCATGCGTACATTCCTCGGTCTCTTCGGTTGCGTTGGAACCATTCTTGTCGGTGGTACCTTCAGCGACATGTACGACGTGCACGAGCGTGCCAGACCCATGGCTATGTTCTCGTACGTGGCCATTCTTGGTACGGTTGGTGCTCCCATCTACGCTGGCTTCATCGACATGACCATCGGCTGGAGATGGATCGAAGGTATCCAGGGACTGAGCAACATTCCACTCCTTATCTGCATCTTCCTCTTCTTCAAGGAGACTCGTGGAGGCGTCGAGCTCCAAAAGCGTGCCAAGGCGGTTCGCAAGGCTACCGGTGATGACCGCTACCAGAGTGCCATGGACTTTGAAACTCCCAGCGTCCAGGCTATGCTCAAGGCCTCTTCCGTTAAGGCTATCTACATGTTGGCCACAGAGCCTGTCGTGTTCCTATTCGGCCTCTGGATCGCCTTCTCCTGGTTCATTGTCTTCCTGTTCTTGTCCGTCATCCCTATCACGTTCCAGGAGAAGCGCGGCTGGAACGAGGGCGTTGGTGGCCTTCCCTACATCTCTCTCTGTGTCGGTGTTACTCTCGGTTGGTTGGCCCATCACATTCAGATGAGAAGATATCTTCGTCTTACCCAGGATCCCAACCACAAGGTCGTCCCTGAGGACCGTCTTTGGGCCGCCCTTTGGGGTGCCGTCTGGATGCCTATCGGTCTCTTCATCTACAGTTTCACTCAGTATGGCTACTTGTCTTGGGTCGGTCCCACCATCGCCCTCGCCCCTATCGCCTTTGGTGTCTATTTCATTTTCGAGTCGACCTACAGTTACACTGCCGACTGTTACGGAGAGAGCTCATCTTCTGCCATCGCTGGCCAGGGTCTCATGAGAAACACGCTTGGTGCCGTCTCGCCTCTTTTCGCATCTCAATTCTTCCACAATGTCGGAAGTCAGTACGCTGGTCTCATTCTGTCTCTCATCGCTTGTGTACTCACTCTGGTGCCCTTCGTCTTTTACAAGTACGGACACTTGATGCGTGCTCGCTCCAAGCTTGCCATCGTCTACTAGACGGACTTTGGTTCGTATCAACATCGCGTTGCATCTTACAGCATTTAGCGGTCGGCGTTTCCGTTTTTATCTTTTTTAATATACCTATGGGCTTTTGTATGAATATGGTTAGGTCAAGGGATCCATAAAAGTCAGATTCATGATAGAATGCAAGACATGAAAACAAACTTCAAACAACAATTGTCGGAATTCGGGTGCGTATCTGGTGAATACTCGGTACACTTGTCGACTTGAGACGTCATGTGGTCCTCCACACCATAACGAGGGAGGCAATCTTCTACTGCAACGATATCGATCTCCATAATGACTGTGTTGGCCGAGTCGCCCGCATATCTTACAAGACAACTACAAGCATATGCAGCACGTATTGTAGCCCAGAGCATATCGATCAAGGGTACATAAGTGATGATCGGACAGTCCTGGAACGAGAACAAAGGTAGAATCAACTGTTTAGAAGAGTTGCTATGTAGAGTATCAAGGGGAGGAAAAGCATGCATGGCTGTGCGTAATGGTATATTAAAACAAATCGTGTCGTCGTTGAAGCGGATCGTGTAGAAGGATAGCAACCATGTCGTTAGGCTGGAGCGGTCTGTCATGAACCAAGCGGATGGATCAGACATAGTAGCGTCTGTTGCTGCTGTGATGGGATCGGCGAGGAGAGTTGCGTCTGTCGTAGCTACCACGACTGGAGCGTCGTTGGCCGTGGCGAGTGCTGTGGTATTCTTTCTTGACTACAACCGTGTCGCGGTCACGGTGGTTTCTATGAACCAGCAGTGCAAGGAGCTGAGGGGGTGTCAGTGAGGCACTATCGAGATTGGGCATGGATGACATACGAAGGTGGTGAAGAAGAAGATGATGTTCATGATGGCAAGGGCAAAGCAGGCCTTGAGCATGGCGCATGTCTTGTTGATGTGCAGAGACCAGTCACTGCCGCTTTGACGGCCATAGTAGCCAAAGGGACCCAGACTGAGGTAGATGCTTCCGCTGCTGAATTTCGAGCAGTCCTGGTTTGTGATGGCACGCAACTCGTAGACAGCGGCAATCAAGGTGCCTACGAAAGCGAGGTCGACGAGTGCAACGAACAAGGCAGAGTGACGAGCGCGCAGGTATGTTACGAGCGTTGCTAGAGTCCATGCGGCTGCGAGGACCGACGTGATGAACAGCAACAGAATGTAGGTGGGTGTGAGCTGATTGTTGACGACAAAGCCATGGACGAACCACGCCAGCATTCCCACAATGGGAATGAGAGTGAGGATCTGCGCAATGCGAAACGAGAGGAAGAGGAAGCCTGAGATTGCCATGATTGAGAGGTGAAGGATGTGAAGCGTGGTGTGCTGTTGCAATTCAGAAGAGTGTTGCAAAGTCCCTCGGGTGACTTGTCAGCACGAATGGAAAATCAAGGCGACAAGTGCTTCAAGGTAGCACGAATGGAGTGCGCAAGGTCGCTGCTTGATGGTCACTTCCTCAACTGATGAGGAGCACGATGAGTATTTGTACAAGGTGATGACGACCGCTTGCTGGGTTCAGAGACAAGGGGAAATCTTGATTGCAATGGCTGGGATACTATATTATGCGCAGCTGCATGTGCCGATACCTCTCCATTGCTCTTGGCCCCTTGGTGGAATCTGACAAACCCCGAGAGCGCGCGGGGCTGGGAGGTGTGAAAAACATGGAAGGTGGTTGGGACGCTGGCCAATCGGAGAGCTTGAGCAAAGCCACCTTGGCCGCCTTCTTTCAACTTTCCTTCTTTTCGAACCATTTCACTTCACTCTTGAACATTGCCAGCTTTTCGACATGCCAGCAAAGCAGATCGAGTGCACTGATGGTGTTGTGTTGGATCGCGCCTCTTACCTGTTAGACCATTACACCAGGTTTTATTGCTCCAGACCTTTGCATCCATTGTCTTCCATGTCCTTTGAACACTCGTACACCGAGGGCATATGCACTGTAAAATAAAGACCTGGCTCTGTTACCTTCCCTGCGGTCAATCCATATTCAATACATTTGACGCGATACTTGATACTGTCTGCTAAAGCGTTCCTGAATGGTGATGGAGCACAGAATCATAGGGCTTCAGTTTTGGTAGGTATTACTTTGCTCAAGGTAGTATTGTGCATCGCCCTGGAAGGTTCTATAATTGAAGAGGGTCGATCTGGAAACGGACATCCCTCAAAAGACTAGTGAGCGAGACTGCGCTTCACTAGTCGGCGTGGTGAAACGATGTGTGATTATCCAAACAACAACTCTTTCACACTTCCTTTCTACAATAAGCGAGTCTGGCGATAAGCGAAGATTACAGACATACGATTCCAAAACTCGCCATGGCAAACACTGACCATCCAGAAAAGGATCTTGAAGACATCATGGTCCACCCTCTGTTTCGCAAAGCTGCCACAACACCGGCCGAGTCCTGGATATCAACCATGGCATCTGTCAACGCACTACTGAGAGACGGTATCAACAAGGACAGGTTGCTCATCTTCACTGGTGACGCGGATGGAGTGAGTCGCTACAATGGTTTTGTGAGTTCCCCGGTGATACGCACTTGGCAAACACGCGACTGATGACCTCAAGGATGACATTTGGGACCCCAAAGGTGACTGTAAAGTCAGACTGGAGAACCAAGATGTCCGCTTCAACAGCAAGATCATCTTCGAGACTAGATCGAGGGACCTAATTGCATTGATCTCAGGTAAACTTGGTCTTGTACATGTCAAATGAGTATCAATTAGAGTGTGCTGACATAATACTAGAATGTGTTTGTGAAGAAGGCATGCACTACAACTTCAGAGTGCCGTCTCTGGGTGACGACGTGGAAAAGATTGGTAAATATGATCTCGCCATTCGCAACTTCATCGCAACCATCATTCGCAAACCTATCATTGGTACTACACTGGTATCTGCTCTCGAGGATCTGCAAATCATCGTCAAACACATCTTCAGATTGCAACGTCAGCCAGAGAAGGCCATTGAATTCGTACAAGAGTATGTGCAGGATCTCAAACTGGACAATTGTACGAACAGGCCTGCCGACATCGGACTATTCCTCGCATGGACTGAGAGAACTCATTGGTCAAAAGCCTTTGTGGAAACCTTCGCACACTGTGTGGGAATGCTGAATTGTGGAGTGCTCGACCAGGAAGCTCTAGACGATGTCTCACCAACAACGCGTGCTCTCCTTGAGCATAGCTGTACGCACATGCATTATTGTCTCACAACCGTGGAGATGCCCATGACAATATTTGGCATCAGTCCTGCTATTTTGGGAGAACTCGGAGACCACGCTGGAATCAAGCAATCACTGCTGGCTTTTCAGGAGTTCCTCGGACAACACTATGCTCAGATCTATGGAAAGTGGCCTCCGCCTGTGCATCAAAACAGCGGACATTGGATCACTCGTTCTATAGTCCAACGCTTGCAACAAGACTTTGGTAACCTCTACGATCTAATTGTTGAGACAGAGCATCGCGACTCGACTGCCGACCCTGCTGATCCTTTTGGTTGTGGACTTGATCGTGAGCAGCTGTTCAAATCTTGGGACCGCCAGTGTGGCTTCAACCCCTTGCCGCATGCCAATCCCAAAGCCCCAGACTACTATCCTACCCTAGTTGTGGAACCAGATGAAGAGAAGGGCGCTAGACGATCATCGCTTATTCCTGCTATGCAAAAGCACGTAAAGAAGGGGCCAGAACTTCACAATATCTACTCTGGCGCCACCAACGAAGGAACATACGGTAAGTCTCTCTCTACCTTTCATCACTCAAAGACATGCGCTGAATCAATGAGACAGTCTCGACCTTTTGCAAAGCATTCCTAAAACACGAAGCCTCAAGCAAGCACGAAGAGATGGATACCCACGATGGTCGTCTCGGTCGCTGGATCGTCGTCTACTGTATGATGCAGCTCCTCTCCAAAGTAGCCGTCGACATACAGGGCCTCCGTCACAGCCGGGGCGTCGAATACTTCCTCAACGCAGACCTCGACGGCACTCCACCCTGGAACCCGGACGACTTCCCAGTGACGATGCGTCCAGTGAGTGCTCACTATAGCTGGGCTGCACTCTTCGCAAAGGCCAACAGACCACCTCGCAGAGTCTCTAAAAACTCCGCCAAAAAGGATTCGAAGGCCAAGTTCATTGTCGAATATTTGCCAGATGGTCGTGTGATGCTCAAGGACGCTGATGGACACGTCGTCTTCAGATAGACGTCGTAAAGTCAAGAAACACGACGACATCGGCAGCTGACGAAGAGATGGGAATGAGGAACGAGGAGCACGACCCATGACGAACACGACTACACAGGGAAAGGAACATGATGAAAGAAGAGCGGAAGGAGACAATACAGCACATGTCGAGGAAGTCAAAAACGGAACGAGAAGTCAAGAACAGAGCGAGAGGCTGCGTTACGCTTCTCGCTTAGATAGGAAGGAGTCATCCACAGTCATACTCGGTCTGGTTAGATCGGATGCTCTTGCCTGTTACAGCAATGGTATAATCTTGGATGGTGAAATGAGTCCTTGTGTACTACAGTTGATGCGTGAACTGTGCTCTAGGACAGGCATGCTCTATTTCTGTAGCCTACTAGATTTGCCCAAGACTGTCTAGGTCGACACGGCGGTAGTAGGAAATGTGACCAAACTCAATCCAATGCTGCGCCAGACAGTCGGGAGAGATAAGGATGAGCTGCGAAGGCATGTATTCATCTGAGACACAAGTCATTAGCAAGTCTGTCTAGAAGCCGAGGTAGGAATATGTGCTTACCGTGTGCGAAGCCTACTCCAGCAATGTGACCAGCACTCCTGACAACTCTCGCGCCTCTGAAGGCCGCTTCATCGGCAATGCGTACGAGTCCGCCATCGCTGATGTCAGGAGCAATAAAAGTATATTCTCCACGAGGGACATTAGGATCGCCCGTCAGTTTGACAGCCTCGATCCGGCCGCGGTAGACATCTTGCTCATCAGCGATGGCTGGTGAAGCTGGCGTAGGGAGTTGAAAGGAAGATGCCTCAGGATCCGACTCCTGATTCTCTTGAGCGCTCGCATAGCTGCTGTCGCTGCTCTCGGAGCTGTTGCTGTCACGCCGATAGCGGCCAGTAGCGAGCCATTCGAGCATGTGATCCATACCATCTGGGAGCGGCCTCTCTTCACCCTTGTTGGGCTGCAGAAGAAGAAGAAACTCACAGCCATGACCACTGTAATCACCGCACCAGATGCCCTGCCATGGCTTGTCCTTAGTCGGTATGTAGCAACTCGGTGGTAATGTGGCGTAAGTTGACACCTCCTCACCCATACGGACCGTCATAGCATGACCACCCGCATTCACAATGGTAGGAGCAAACCCGCCGAACCTGAGGGCTGTATCAATACGGCTGGCGGCGCCCAAGGCCATTATCGAGCTGCTGTGACGACGGCCAGAAAACTCGACCCACTTCCGCAAGCGAAAAGTGTTCTGGCTGACTTCATCAAGGGTAGATGGCCGGTGTGAGAGAGCCTGAAATGCTCGAGTTGAGGCATTGCGTGTGCGTGAAAGAGCAGGAATGTGCATAGGCGGCCAAACTCTGGTACCAGGCCCGATGGCGACTTCAGGAAGATCGCGAGAAAGCATAAAAGACGTGTAAAGACCAGGGTTGGCAGAACAATCCATCATGATCTCACGAGAGAGCGACGGAAGGGCGTGGCTTCCTGGATCATCATCGTGCTGGGGACCATAGTCATGAGCACGCCTCGGATTTCCGGGATCGAGCTTCAGGACAGGCGAGTTGAGGTCCAATTGAACTTTAGGATTGAAGGTGTGAACCGAGACGTCTTCGTCGTGCTCCCAATGCTCGAATTTACGGATGCCTGGCTCGGCAACTATGGCATAGGCTTCTATACATCCTCGACGCGGATCATAGCGGGCAAGAAGCAGTTTGCCGTTTGGTTCGCCGTCCGAAAACCAGATTCTGTTTCTGCACAGAAACCAATAGGGATGGTGTGTGATGTAGAGGTCTCGAAATGATGGCAGAGGGGCAGCGCTAGTCAAGGGGTGCGGTATTTGTCGATTGACGTGCTGTTGCCACAGGGAGTCACTCAAAGCGTGGTTACGAAGGAAGCGGCATGTCAGCGCCACATCAGCTAGACATGTCGGTTCGAGGAATTGAAGCACACTCTGGACCAGCTCAGCCGGCAAGCTTAGCAGTCGAGGCACTGTATTCTCTCCTTCCATGGTTGTGATTAATGGGATAAGGTGTTGTAGGTATGGACGGCGACAACGGAGTTAGATAGAGGCGTCACCACTCCTGTATCACCTCGGCACCTTCCATTTACGGAAATACCAACAATTATGAACTGAAACTACGCGACATATGACTCTGATATCTCACTTGCGTTTGGTTGTCGAAATGACACCGATTGAAATACAACTTCTCACTCCTCAAGGCCTGTCACTGTTGGGGCTGGTTAGCTTCGTCTAAAAGGACAAGCCGGAGCGAAGCCTCTCGACAACCATAAGAACAGAATCAAGTCTGATACCTTTGCTGATCTAGTCTAATGCTAAGCTTTCTGAAGTCGCTTTTTTCTTTCCCAACAGCGCTATGCGGGTATAATCACTCCCAAATGCACGACAATGGTATCGAACACGCTCCAATCATCTCCCAGTGCTTTCGTAATCTTCTGATCTCAACGAATAGTAGCTGCTTCGAAAGCTGGAGTAGCCTCTAACGATGAGTTCTCCTGTCCTTGATCACTGTCAGCTGCTTGTGGTGTCGAAGCGCCTGCTGCTCCATCCGCCTTCTCGATGGATGTTGATGATTTGGTCTTCTCGGCCTTTCCTGTCTTGGCCTTAGGCGCTATCTTTGATCTGATCACGGAGGGTGTTCGCTTGGGAGGACTCTTGGCCTCGGTCTTCTCGTGAGCCTTGCTGGCTGAGCTGGCGGTTGGCCTCATCATGCGTGCGAGGAAACTGTCATCGGTGCCCTTCGAAGAGATGGCGGGTTTGCTTTCAGTCTTTTTGGGTGGATTCGAAGTCGAGGCAATCGATGATCTCGCAGTAGGCTTTGTGGCAGCAGCAGGAGCACGCGGTTGTGGGCGGCTGTTCACAGCAGGCTTTGAAACAGACACAGAAGGCTTGGAAGACTGATTATCTTGTCTTGCTGCTGATGCGGCGGTTGGCGCAGTAAGATGCGATGACACCTTGATTGGTCGTGTGGGCGATCGGGGACGAGTAGGCTTGGATTGGGGGGATTTTCTGAGAAACGCATTAGCCGACAGTTCACGAAAGCGTCGATTTAGTCCTTCTTACGTCTTTGCGGAAACAGCGTCGGACTTGGTCTTAGCCTGAGCCAGAGAAGAATTGCTAGGCTTCCGAACAGGGGGCTTGGGTGAGAGGGTAGACGACTTGGCTGCTGGCGACTTCTTGACCGAGGTAGGCGCAGGGGCTTTCTTGACAGAAGTTGGTGTCTTGGGTGAAGCTTCAGCTTCAGCCTCGGGCTCAGGAGCGGTTGCGACAATATTGGCGGGTCTATGAGGCACAGGGGCAGGGCTTGCGTCGACGGCAGTGACGGTACCGCGACGGGCGCGTGAGGAAAGCGCAGCTGGTGGAGCAGGCGCTGTCTCTGGTTCGCCATTGGCGCTAGGGGTGGGAGAGACAGTGGATCGTTCTTTAAGGTCAGAGAGCTGCATTGAGCCGGCTTCCTCTTGCACACCAGAAACCTGCACACAGCTTAGCATCTAGCAAGGTAAAGGGCCAAGTTCAGTTCCTAACCGGCTTGTCAGGGTTGTCGGCAGGCATGTCATCAACGGGAAGTGGCATGGCTTGGGGCTTGTCGCTGTCCGTGGACGGGCTGGCATCGCCGTTCTCGGCCATATCATCGGCTGAAACCTCATCCCTGAGCTTGCTCTGGGGCAGGTCACCATTGCCATGTGCGACGTGACCGGCTGCCATGTAGTCCTTGGCCTCTACGGCGGGAGTGGTGGCAGCAGGGGTCTGTTCGATGGCAGCCTCCGGGATGGTCTCGGCCACCATGGGGTTCGAGCCTCGACGTTCCTCCTCTTGGCTCATGCTTTGCCTGAGGTTGGCGAGGGCATTTCCATCCTTTGATTCATCGAGACTGAAGCTGTGGCGGCGAAGGCTGGCGGAGCTCTCCTGCCTGGACTGGTACTCCTCCTTGGTCTTTTGCGGGTCGATCTCCATGGCTGGACTTGGGCTGGTCGGAATGCCGTGCTCGACGGAGACAAAGCTCGAGCGAACCTTGGACAGGGGACGGTCGCCGTTGGAAGATGGGGACAGATGGCCGTTGGAGCGACCGCGGTCTGGTGAGGTGGAATCGGTGGATGTGTGGTTGTTGTTGTTCTCGAACATAGCGAGCAGGTTGCGGACTTGGCTGTTGGAACGATTTACCGACATGGCTGTGGGCACATTGAGATAAGCATCTGGCCGCATTGGAGTCTTTTGAGAGAAAGGAAAGTGCCCAAGGGTCTCGGAATCAAGGTTGCTGTTGATTGGCGTCCTCGGTGGACAAATAGGCAGCACGAGCCGCCTTCATCTTATGAAACGAAACGCTAGTGTGCCTGGCAGGGCTGGCGCAATTGGGTGCCACTTACAATGTTGTGCAGTCTAGGAGATGGGCATGCCAACAGGGCGAGTCTGTCAGGCGGGTTCGATGCTGAATTGAGAGGGTGGCAGTGTTTCTTCAAGCTGTCTCTATCCAGCTACTGCCTGTCTTAAGCCATCGAAGTTCCACATGCCAAGACCACGTCATAGTATGCACAGACTAGCTTTCCACCTTGCTGCGAGTCTCAGGTTGCAAGCTGCTGTCTGGAAAAACGACCTCGCGTTTTTCTGTCACAGCAAGTAGTCTGACTCTTGTTTTAAAACTTCTTGTTTGCCGCATACTGTTGTTGCTGTGAGCCTGTGAGTAGATCTCTACCAAAGGCGACGAGCTCCAAGCAGGCTTCTGCCAACCGAGCCAATCAAATTTCTTGTCCCCTTATATAGATTGCCGGGTGAAACACATCGAACGACCAATTCCCTTCGAGAACATGTCACTTGATGCGTGTGACATTTGGTTGGTGAGTGGTGAGGAATTTCGTGTGTGTTCAAAACCTCATTGAGATGGCTGTCTGAAGCTCGTGCTAGTTATTGTCATGTGTTCCAGTGTTCCACACAAAGCATGTGTTTAGGACCCATGTGCCTTGTCTTTGTTCTGCCAGCCATTTGCGTGCACGTTTTATAACAAGACGGCTTTTGTTTGGACTTTTGGCTTCCAAGTCTACTGTCTAGTCATTTCTCGAGTGGTCTATTCCTCTTCCTCCTGCAACAGCACGTCTAGACGCACAAGGATAGAAGAAGATAGATTCGCCGACCGTTGTTGTCGGAGAAGGCTGCCGAGAGTCAACAGAAACAGCCGTGCATCTGGGGCTGCCGGTCCCGACCCAGCGATTGATCCCGACAAGCCGCCCTCTCGCTCCTTGTCAACAGACT